>SAMEA3663299__coassemble_26_pt1 | contig 126422 bp, 93 predicted proteins | sample SAMEA3663299__metabat2_low_PE_003 | metagenome-assembled genome bin SAMEA3663299 (sample SAMEA3663299) | pig gut metagenome | biome: pig gut; feature: pig-associated habitat; material: faeces | place: China | collected 2013 | reverse complement strand
TTAAAAACCTGTAAGGTTTTTTAGGTTTGAGTGTGTTTTAAGTGCAACAAACTGGTGATGCCCCCGTAAAACCTACAGTGGCAAAGATTTAGTTCTTCAAGAAATGATTACGGGGGCTCGCCCTGATCTTCAGAATGCTTTATTTCACGAAGATGGTCTGGGTCCGATCCGGCCCAACCGAGCAAATCTCGACCGGGACGCCGACGATCTCGCCGAGTTTCTTCACGTATTTCTGCGCGTTTTCCGGCAGTTCTTCCCAAGTACGGCAGGCGGTAATGTCCTGCTGCCAACCCGGGACCGTGATGTAGTGCGGGATCACCTTGCGCAGATCGTCCACATGTGCGGGGAAGTGCTTTGTCATCTGGCCGTCGATCTCGTACTCGGTGCAGATCTGGATCTCCGGGAGCTGGCTCAGAACGTCCAGAAGCATGACGGCCAGGCAGGTCGCGCCACTCAGCCGAGCCGTATAGCGGGCCGCCACGGCATCAAACCACCCGCAGCGGCGGGGACGGCGCGTCACGGTCCCGTACTCGTTCCCCATGTCGCGGATGTGCTGGCCGACTTCGTTTTCCTGTTCGGTCGGGAACGGTCCGCCGCCGACGCGCGTATTGTACGCCTTGATGATCCCGACGAGCTTTTCGATCGCCCGGGCGGGGATTCCCGCGCCGTTGCAGATCCCGACGCCGGAGGAGTTCGAACTGGTCACGTACGGGAACGTCCCGTGGTCAATGTCGAGCAGCGCCCCCTGCGCCCCCTCGCACAGAATATTCTTTCCTTCGTCCAGCGCGTCGAGCAGAAACGCCGTCGTGTCGGCCACGTAGTCCTTGAGCTGCGCCGCGTAGCCGAGGTAATCGGCGATGATTTTTTCCGCGTCGAGCCGCTCTTTTCCGCCGTCCGGATCAAGGCCGAACAGGATCATGTTTTTCTTCCTGACGATGGCGCGCACGCGGTCGGCAAATTCGTCCCGGTACAGGTCGCCCAAGCGGATGGCCCAGCTGCGCCCCACTTTGTCTCGGTAGCACGGACCAATGCCGCGCATGGTGGTCCCGATGCTCTCGCCGGAGGTTGTCTCGTTCATCAGGCGGTCTTCCTCGAAGTGCCACGGCATGATGACGTGCAGGCGATTGCTGAGGATCATGTTTTTGCAGTCGATCCCCTGGGCCTGAAGTCCCTCGATCTCTTTCAGAAACATTGCGGGGTTCAGCACGACACCGCCGGCCACGACGTTGGTAATGTGGGGATGGAAAATCCCGCTCGGGATCAGCGAGAGTTTGAATTTTTTGCCGTCAAAGACGACGGTGTGCCCGGCATTCGCGCCGCCCTGGTAACGGACGACGATGTCGTTTTTCTCCGTCAAAAAGTCAACGATTTTCCCTTTCGCTTCGTCGCCCCACTGGAGCCCAACTACACAAGTCGCTGCCACTGCAAACCTCTTTTTCTGTTAGAATAAGGAAATGGGCCAAAACCCACGCACAAAACTAAATCATTTTATCACAAAGCGGCAAAATTTCAAGCCCCCCCTCCCCCGGTTGACAAAGAAACGGGAGGGCCGTATAATTAAAGAAGAATCAAAAATCCTCTGGTCTTAAACGAAAGGTCAATCATGTGTACTCCCTCCACCCTTCCTTTTTTTCTTGCCTTGATGTTTCTCGCCGGGCAGATTTTCGCAGCAGAGTTTCACGTCGCTCCCACCGGTTCCGATGAAAATGCAGGAACGGTCCAGGCTCCCTTCGCGACGGTCGGAAAAGCCCGCGACGCGGCCCGAAACGTGACCCGCGGCGAGGACGAAACCGTCACGATCTTCATTCACGGCGGCGATTATTACGTCACCGAGCCGATCCGGTTTACCAAAGAGGACAAAAACCTGAAAATCTCGAACTGGAACGGCGAGAAGGTCCGTTTCTTCGGCGGGACCCAAATTAAAAACTGGAAGAAATCCGACTTCCGAGGCCTGGAAAACGTTTATGAGGCGGATCTGGCCGAGGTCGGCGTGGAGAAGCGCTTCCGCCAGCTCTTTTTCGACGGCCAGCGCCAAATCTGGTGCCGCTACCCGAACTACGACGCGGAGCACCCGTTCGCGGGCGGGTGGGCGTACGTGGACGGCGAGATCTTCCCGATGTACACCGACATTCCGGGCGAGCGGTGCGATCTGGTGAAGGTCAAGGAGAAAGATTTCCGCAACTGGGAGAAACCGTCCGAAGGGATGGTTTGCCTTTTCCCGCGTTACAACTGGTGGAACGTCGCGTTCGAGATCAAGGAGTCCGACCCGCAGGAACACACGCTGACGCTCACGAAACCGATGGGGTACGCAGCCCGGCCGTTTGACCGCTACCACACGATGGGCCTGCGCGAGGACCTGGACGCGCCGGGCGAGTGGTACCAGGATGTTGACGCGAAAAAGCTCTACTTCATCCCGCCAGACGGGCAGAGACCGGAAAAAGTCGTGACGATCTCCTCCACCGACGGGATCTTCGCCTTCGACCAAAGTCAGAACGTTCTGCTCACCGGGCTGGACCTTTGCGGCTCCGAAACGTTCGGGGTCCGTTTCGCCAACTGCGAGAACTGCCGCGTTGAGAAGTCGTTCCTTCACGACATGGTGTTCTTCCACGGCGCGCCGGTCCAGATCCAGGGCGGGCATCACAATTCCGTGGACGGCTGCGACATCTGGAACTCCGGCGGCCATGGCGTCGAGTTGAACGGCGGCGACACGAAAACGTTCACCATGGGCGAAAATGCGGCCGTGAACTGCTACATTCATCACGTCGGCCAGATGTACCGCCATGGGATCGGCGTGATCGTCTATGGAGTCGGGAACCGCATCGCGCACTGCCGGATCCACGACGTGCCCCGCTGCGGGATCTTCCACGGCGGGCAGTGCCACGTGATCGAGTTCAACGACATTTACTTCACGAACCTCGAGATGGAGGACACGGGCGCGATTTACGGGGGCGGCTGGACCGGATGCCTCGGGACCCAGATCCGTTACAACAAATGCGTCGATTCCATCGGTTTTGGGCACGACCGGGAGGGAAAATACCACTTCCGAATGTTTGCGTGGGGGATCTACCTCGACGAAGCCGGCTGCGGCGCCGACGTTTACGGGAACTTCGTGAAAGGGTGCCAGGTCGGCGCGATGCACCTGCACAACGCCCGCGCAAACCACATCTGGAACAATATTTTCGTGAGCAACGCGGGAGTCGGCGGCAAAAGCCACCAGTTCTCGCTTCAGACCTGGAACAACGACCCGAACGGTACATTCATCAAGAGCCGCAGGGCGATGTACCTCCCCGGCTACGAGAAACTCATGGGGTCAAATCCGAAGTGGCTCGAATTCCGTGGCGCGAAGGTTTCGCCGGCCGACCCGTTCCTCCCCGACGGGACGATCATGCACGAAAACTGCATTGAGAAGAATATTTTCTACTACCCGGACCAGCCAGACTCGAAATATTTCTCCTCGAACGGCGTCAATTTCCAGTCGAACATCATCGACCGGAACGTCATTTGGGCCGGGGCTGATACGCCGATCACGACCAACCGCCCTGCCCGCTGCAAAGAAGTCGCGGGGAGCGAAAACCTCGTGAACGATCTGATCGAGAACGCCGATTTTTCCGAAGTGGTTCCGGCGGAGGAACTCGCCCAAAACGAGAGACTGACCGCCGCCCCGGGCTGGAACTGGTACTCGAAATCCAGGCCGGAAATTCCGTCGGAAGTCGTGAAAAACGCTGAGGGAGAAAACGCCTTCCGCATCTTTGCGGCCTTCAATCCGGAGAAACCGTACGTGAAAAACTCCTGCGTCGCTTCTACGAAGCAGATGGTTTTGGAATCGGGAAAGAGCTACAGACTCCGCTTCCGTCTGCGCGTTTCGGACGATTTCGACGGTGATGTGATGGTCCGGTTCGTCTGCGAGCAGAACGGCCTCTGGAAGGCTTTCGGAGCGAGAAACTTCAGCAAAAGGAACAATGGGAAGATCTGCGAGTCGGTTTTCTATCTGCCGAAAGAAGGGGACAAAGACTTTGATCCGCGCGTGAAATCTCTGACGCTTCATTTCCAGATGGGGAGCAAAACCGGCTGGTTTGAGGTTTCCGCGCTGGAGATTCAGGAGGTTGAAATACTCGATTCGTGGCGGTCGTGGCAGGATGAAGGCGCAGACGTGCATTCGGTGATCGCCGACCCGCTTTTTGTGGACCCGGAACACGAAAATTACGCGCTGAAACCGGACTCCCCTGCCCTGAAGATGGGCTTCGAGCCGATCCCGTTCGAGAAAATCGGCGTTTACGAGTCTCCCGCCCGAGCGACCTGGCCGGTGATAGATGCCCCCGGTGTCCGAGAGCACCCGGAGTGGCTGGAAGTACCGGAGGATTAAAATCTTACGGGTGAGCGGAGTCCATAGCGCCCCCGCTCACCTTGATTTACTGGTTCATCTTTCCGATCGCGATCACTTTGTCGATGATTTCGTCGGTGAGTTCAAATTCAGGCTGGTTGGGCATTCCTTCCCAAACGACGCCACCGTATTTTGGCTCGATGAGGATCGCGTGAGGAATACCCCAGACTTTCAGGGCGTTCGCGACGCGGCGCTGCGTGTCGATGGCCACATAATGGGTCAGGTCTTTCCCTTTCAACGCACCGGGAAGGTTATCGATTGCGTTGCGATCTGTCTCGCAAATCGAAATGACCACCAGGTCGTCACCGTACTTTTCGGCCCAGTGATTCAGGAGTTTCAGCGAGCGGCGGCACGGTGGGCACCACGTCGCCCAGACTTCGACCAGGACGAACTTCCCCTTGAGGTCAGGCGCGGGTTTTCCGTACCACTCCTCGAACCGGAGGAACGACTTCAGACGGTCGGTCGTGGGGATCTCGGCCGTTTCGTCAGTTTCGGGCTGGATCTCACCCTTTTCGTTCAGGATCGGGACCTGGATGAAGAGCCACGAATCGGCGTAAAGGCCCTTCATCCTCTTGCGGGCCCCCTGAACCTCGAACGGCGAGGCTTCGACCTGGGCAGCGTTTTGCCCCTCATGACCCGGCAGAATCGCGGGGCCTGTGACGGCTTCGTCATCTTCGTCGGCTTCTTCAGCAAAAGAAGGGACGGAAATCAGACCGATGGAAACTCCTAAAAGAAGGAGGAACGGAAAACAAAATCTTTTTTTAAACATTCGATCACCTCAACTGAAAACTGAAAACTGAAAACTTTAATTCTGATTATACCCGCAACGTACCCGGATTTCAACCCACCCCTGAAAAAAATCTTCAATATTTTCAAAATCTTTATAGAGGGGGCCTTTTTTTCTGGGAAATTAGTGGTAGAATGGTCAAAATGAAAAAATGTAACCAATGATGAGGTAGAACCATGTTTAACGATTTGCCTGAACTTGGCGAGTTTCCAGCGGCCTGGAAACGCAAACATCTTCTGGGACTGGAAGACTTGACCCGTGAGGAACTGCTTATTCTGCTTGACAAAGCGCAAGTCTTCCGCGACGCCTTCGACCAGGGGCGGCGCAAGTTTTCAATTCTTCCCGGTCACACCAGTGTGACGCTCTTTTTTGAAAATTCTACCCGGACACGAACCAGTTTCACTCTTGCCGCGCAGCGTCTCGGAGCGTCCTGCGTCGCGTTTGCAGCCTCGACGAGCAGTCTGAGCAAAGGCGAATCCATCGTCGATACTGCCAAAAATCTCGAAGCGATGGGCTGCGAGTCGATGGTGGTCCGGCACTCGACGCCGGGAATTCCGAAGCTCCTCTCCGAAAACGTTCACTGCTCGATCATCAACGCAGGTGACGGTGCGCACGAGCATCCGACGCAGGGTCTGCTCGACATTCTGACCATGCGTCAGCGGCTCGGTTCGCTCGAAGGGAAAACCATCGGTGTGGTAGGTGACATCGCTCACAGTCGAGTAGCCCGCTCGAACGCCTGGGGGTTGAAGAAACTCGGGGCGAACGTTATCGTCTGTGGCCCTTCGACGCTTGTTTCTCCCCTCTGGGAGGAAATGGGGGTTGAGTATTCGCACAGCCTCGACAAAATTCTCCCGCGGGTGGATGTTTTGAATATGTTACGCATTCAGTTTGAGAGGCAGTACACCAGTCCATTCCCCTCGATCCGGGAGTATTCCCTTCTCTTCGGAATGGACGGTGAGCGCCTCCGCCGGGCGAAGCCGGACCTTTTGGTCATCGCGCCCGGCCCCATCAACCGCGGAGTGGAACTGACCCCGGAAGTGGCAGATGGGCCGCAAAGTGCGATCCTCGATCAGGTCTCGAACGGCTTGGCAGTACGAATGGCCGTTTTGTGGCTCACTGATGGCGCAAGAAAATTAACGAATAATGAATAACGAATAACGAATAATGAAAGGAAAGAGTTCAACCTCATGCGGTTTTTGAGAAAGTCCAAGGTCTTTCTTCTCATTATTCGTTATTCGTTATTCATTATTCATTTAGAAGGAAGTGTCATGATTCAAGGAATATTGATTAAAAATGGTCGCGTGATCGATCCATCGCAGAATATGGACTGCGTGACCAATGTGCTCATCGAAAATGGCCGAATCACCGGCTTTGGAATGCAGCCGACCGGCCGGGAACGAGAGATCGATGCCGAAGGGAAAATCGTCGCGCCGGGTCTCATCGACCTCCACACCCATCTGCGTGAACCGGGCTTTGAGGAAAGTGAAACGATTTTCACAGGAACCGACGCGGCTCTGAATGGAGGTTACACGTCCATCTGCGCTGTTCCTAATACGAACCCTCCAATCGACACGCCTGCGGACGTTGAGTTCATCCAGGACCAGGCGGCCCGCGCCGATCACTGCAACGTGTACGTCATCGGTTGTATCAGCAAAAACCGTGAAGGAAAAGAACTCTCAGAAATGGGCTACCTCGCACGGACTGGTGTTGTCGGGTTCAGCGATGATGGCTCCGACATTGAAAACGCAGACCTGCTGCGTCGGGCATTCGAGTACGCTCAGATGTTTAACCTCCCGATCATGTGCCACACGGAGGACAAAAACCTGACAAACCGCGGCGTGATGAACGAGGGCCTCGTCGCCACCCGCCTTGGCCTTCGCGGGATCCCGTCTCTGGCGGAGGACGTGATGACGGCTCGGGCGATCATGCTCGCAGAGTACACTCACGGGAAACTGCACCTGATGCACATTTCGACGGTCAAAGGGGTCCAGCTCATTCGTGAGGCGAAAAAGAACGGCGTGAACGTCACCGCCGAAGTGACCCCTCACCATCTCACGCTGACCGAGGACCTGCTCGAATCGTTCGATTCGAACCTGAAAATGGCGCCACCCCTGCGTGCCCGCGCGGACGTTGAAGCGTGCATCGAGGGGCTTCTCGACGGGACGCTCGACTGTGTTTCGACTGACCACGCGCCCCACTCGGCCGAGAAGAAGCAGCGCGAGATCGACCAGGCCCCGTTCGGGATCGTCGGGCTGGAAACCTCGCTGGCCGTCCTGAATACTGAGTTGATCCTCAAAGGGCGCATGACCTGGCCACAGTTGATCGAGAAAATGGCGACCAACCCTGCCAAAATCATCAACCTCCCGGACGGCAAAGGAACGCTCCAGGTCGGCGCCGATGCGGACATCGTGCTGATCGACCCGGAACTGAAATGGACGGTGACCGAATCGGAAATGCGTTCCCGAAGCAAGAACAGCCCGTGGCTTGGAAAAGAGTTGACCGGCCGCGCCGTGATGGTGCTGGTGAACGGGCGGATCCGAATGAAACGATGATCGACTCTTTTGAGTGAGGGGGTTTTCGGGGACGATGTTTCCTGCATCGTCCCCGTATGAATTTGAACTTTTTTTCTTTTTTTTCTCAAAACTCCCCTTGGGGCCTCTTGATTTTCCCTCTTTTCGGTGTATATTGAAAGAAAATACAATTATTATTCATGAACCTTTTGAAAGGAGCACGTAATGTCTCGCATTCCCTCTTTTATGAAGAGTCTCGCCCTTCTGGCTGCTTGCTGTGCGGCCAGTGTCGCTTCGGCGGCAATCGAGGTTTCGGACTGGGGTAAAACCTCGGACGGAAAAGAAGTCAAACTTTACACCATGACCAACGACAACGGAATGGTCGTGAAAATCTCCAATTTCGGCGCCGTGATCAACGCGATCATCGTCCCGGATAAAGACGGTAACATGGCGGACGTCGCGCTGGGCTTCGACGAAGTCAGCGGCTACGAAGCCGACTCCTGCCCGTACTTCGGCGCGCTGGTCGGCCGCTACGGGAACCGCATCGCTGACGGTAAATTCACCATCGACGGCAAAACCTACCAGGTCACCAAAAACGAGAACGGCATCACCTGTCTCCACGGCGGAAAAATCGGTTTCAACCGCAAGATCTGGAACGTCGAGACGAAAGAAAATGACGACGCGATGATCCTCAAGTGCACGCTCAAATCCCCGAACGGCGAAGAAGGCTTCCCGGGCAATCTCGACGTCGTGGTTCATTACATTCTCCCCAAGAAGCTGAACTCGCTGGTCGTCCTCTATGGCGCGAAGACCGACAAAGCCACACCGATCAACCTGACCCAGCACTGCTACTTCAACCTGAAGGGCGCGGGCGCGGATACGATCACCGACCACGTTCTGACGATCAACGCCGACAAATTCACGCCGGTGAACGAAACGCTCATCCCGACGGGTGACCTGCGTGACGTGGAAGGCTCGCCTTTCGACTTCCGCAAGCCGACCGTCATCGGCGCGCGCATCGGCCAGACCGACTACGACCAGATCAAACTCGGAAACGGCTACGACCACAACTGGGTCCTGAACAAGACCGAAAACGTGGTTGGGAAAAATTCGGAGAAATTCCTCGAAACCCCGGACGCGACGCTCTACGAGCCGACCACTGGCCGCGTGATGGAAGTTTATACGACCGAACCGGGCATCCAGTTCTATGCCGGGAACTTCCTCGATGGATCGCTGATCGGAAAGGGCGGCAAGGCGTACCAGTTCCGTTCCGGCATGTGCCTTGAAACCCAGCATTTCCCCAACTCGCCCAACACGCCGAACTTCCCGAGCACGATCCTGAAGCCGGGTGAAGAATACCGCACCGGAACCGTGTTCCGCTTTGGCGTTAAAGAAGACTGACCGATTTTAATTAGTCAGTGGTCAGTAGTCAGTAGTCAGCGTTCTGCCTTCGGCAGAATTTGGGATGCAAGTGAAGAATTGAATCCCATATTTCGGCGCAGCCGAAACACTGACTACTGACTACTAAAAACTCAACCCTAACCAAAAGGAAAAAATTATGTCCGATAAGCAACCCGTAGCCGCGGCGTATCCACGGCTTTCCATTGCGTATTTCCTCCAGTTCGCCATCTGGGCAAGCTACGCTTTCGCCCTGACGGGCTTCGTGGCCAAGTACCTCCAGTTTACCGGCGCTCAGGTCGGCTGGATCGGAGCGGCGATTCCGATCGGCGCCATCATCGCGCCTTTGATCGTTGGCCCCATCGCGGACCGTTATTTTGCGGCCCAGAAAGTTTTGGCGTTCCTGCACATTGTGGCCGGTTTGCTTCTTTGCTTCGCCGGCGTTCAGAAGGAATTCGTCCCGATGCTGATCGCCATGATCGCCGTGGGCATGTGCTACATGCCGACGATCGCTCTGATGAACTCCATCGTGTTCGAGCACATTCCGAACCGCGATAATGCCCCGCGCGTCTTCATGTTCGGGACCATCGGCTGGATCGCGATCGTTCTGTTCATTCAGGCGTTCTTTGGCGGCGGCGAGAACAACCAGTTCTTCTTCGTCGGCGCGGCGTGCTGCTTCATCCTGGCGGTTTACGCTCTGACCCTTCCGAACACCCCCCCGAAGGGTGCTTCGGACGGCGACGCCTTGGGCCTGAAAGCGTTCACGCTCTTCAAGAAACCGTCCTTCGTGGTCTTCGTGCTGACCCTGCTTCTGGTCGGAATTCCCGGCTGCGGTCTTTTCTTCACCCTCTGCGTCCCGATGCTCATGCAGGGTGGTTACCCGGCCCCGCTGGCTTTGACCACGATCAACCAGTTCTCGGAAGTCCTCTTCATGGCCCTGCTGCCGATCTTCGCGCTGCGTGTCGGCCTGAAAAACGTCATTCTGATCGGTTCCGCCGCGTGGTTCCTGCGCTACTTCTGCTTCATGGAACAGACCTTCACGTTCGCGCTGGCCGGTCTGCTTCTGCACGGTCTTTGCTACGCTTTCCTTTACGTTGCCGCGTACATGTACGGCGACCGCGTCGCTTCCGATGACATGAAAGCCTCCGTCCAGAGCCTTTTGGCCTGCCTGATCCTCGGCGTTGGTCAGGTTTGTGGCTCCGTTCTGGCTGGTCACCTTCTTGCTGCTTACCCGGCCAAAATGACTTCCTTCGAATTTGACTCTCCTGCCGCCGTGGTCGCGGAAGCCGTTCAGGTGGAAGCTACTGCCGAGGAGGTCGCTCCTGCTCCCGCTCCGGAAGAAGCTGCTCCGGTCACTGAAGAAGCTGCTCCAGCTGAACCCGCCGCGCCGGCTGAACCCGCTGCTCCGGCTGTTGAGGAAGCCGCCCCTGCTGAACCCGCCGCTCCGGCTGTTGAGGAAGCTGCTCCGGCTGAACCCGCCGCGCCTGCCGTTGAGGAAGCTGCTCCGGCTGAACCCGCCGCGCCTGCCGTTGAGGAAGCTGCTCCAGCTGAACCCGCTGCTGAATCCGAATCCACGAGCGCCGTGGAAGATGGAGCTCAGGTGGAAGTGACTGAAGTGGTCGAAGTCGCTGCTCAAAAACAGACTTTCCCATTGCCGGCCTGGACTGATCCCGAGCTTGCGAAATCCGCGTGGCAGATGCTGAACCTTTCCCAATACGTTACGAAGCATGATTCGAACGCTCCGGTCAAGGCTGACCTGAACCAGATCGCCAAAGAAAACACGCTAACGATGGCTGATTTCCCGGCGGAAGGTATCGAATTCGATGGAACGCTTTACACTCAGGCAATGCTTCAGTCGATGCTTCGTCAGGTTTATGCCGCGATCCATCCGGACGCTGCAGACGTCGCTGACGCTGACATTAAAGTGACTCTTGCCGAGTACCAGAAGATTCAGAGCAACGACTGGGCCAAGATTTACCGTGTCCCGATGATCATGATCGGTCTGGGATTTGTCATCTTCCTGCTCTTCGGCAAAAACCCGCCGAAAAAAGAAGAAGCCTGATTTCTGATTTGAAACCTAATCGGAAATCGTGAATTTACTGGGAGGAATGGGTTGAGAGTTTCGCAGAATCCCTCGGCCCCATTCCTCCCAAATTTTCAAACTCCTCACTACTAACTCCTAACTCACTCTTGTGCCTACTTTTTTCGCTCAAAACTGCTTCTTTTTAACGGGCCCCACTGCATGCGGAAAAACCGCTCTGGCGTTAAAATTCGCACAGGATGAGGATGCTGAAATTCTCTCCATGGATTCCGTTGCGATCTACCGTGAGATGAATATTGGAAGCGCGAAACCCACGCCGGAAGAACAGTCTCAAGCCCCGCACCATCTGATCGATCTGGTGGACCCTGATGAAGAATTCAGCGTGGTCGAGTACATTCGCCAGGCGGAAATCGCCGCGCGGGACTGTCTTGCCCGCGGAAAAAAGCCGCTATTCGTCGGGGGAACGCCGCTTTATCTGAAAGCACTGATTTTCGGACTCTTTGAGGGCCCGGAAGGGGACGAAGCGTTTCGTGCCTCAATGTACTCCCAGGCGAAAGAGGCGGCAGAGGCTGGGGACTCCGAATTTCTTCATCGAAAATTGGAGGCGGTGGACCCCGTAACGGCCTTGCGTCTGCACCCCAACGACGCGAAGCGGATCATTCGTGCGTTGGAGGTTTATGAACTGACCGGCCGGCCGATCCATGAGTTCCAGACCCAGTTTCAGCCCGAGGTTCCGCCGGAGTTCAAAGAGCGGATCCGGATCATCGACTTGCCTCGCCCTGACCTTCACGTGAGGATCGAAGCGCGAGTCGATCAGATGTTTCAGGCGGGTTTTCTCGACGAAGTACGTCATCTGCGCGAGAAGTACCATACGCTGAGCAAAACGGCTGCGATGGCCGTCGGGTACCGTGAGGTCCTTGCATGGCTTGAGGCCCATGAACGGGGTGAGGAAACGCAGACTTTTGAACAACTCGTGACGGAAATCAAGACACATACGCGGCAAATGGCCAAGCGCCAGGTGACGTGGTTTCGGTCGCTGATGAATCAGGAGTTCATGTTCTAGCGCGGAGGTTTTTTCTCATTCTTCCTTTTTTTCTAAAATTTTTTCCAAAAAAGGCTCAAAAACGTTTGCAATTTTTTAAAATTTGCGTATAATTAATAAAAAATTGTTTTGTTTCAAGTTTAGGGGAAAGCCATGAGTTTACGTAAAAGAACATTGCGTGGGTTTACGCTCGTCGAGTTGCTTGTCGTCATTGCGATCATTGGGATGCTGGTCGGTCTGCTTCTCCCAGCCGTTCAGCAGGCTCGTGAAGCTGCGCGCCAAATGCAGTGCGGCAATAATTTAAAGCAAATGGGTTTGGCGGGTTTGAATCATGAATCAACGAACAAATTCTTTCCTTCCGGCGGCTGGGGAGCCTATTGGGAAGGTGAACCAGACTTTGGTTTCGGCAAGAAACAGCCGGCTGCGTGGCGTTACTCGGTGCTTCCCTATTTGGAACAGAACGCTCTCTGGTCTTTGGGGCAGGACGGGAATCAGCAACAGGACGCGACCATCAAGGCGGCCAATAAAGTTCGTGCCCAAACGCCGCTTTCTTTCTTTAACTGTCCTTCACGCCGTGCGTGTAAAACGTACTACGCATGGGCCTACACCTATAACTGTGACGATCTCGGCGGGGTTGGGGCAAAGTCCGATTACTGCGGTTGCTGTGGCACCGGATATATGAGTGACACGGGAAGTTACCCCAGTTCTTACTCGGATGGGCTCAACAAGGCTGCCAATTATTCACGTTCCACTAACGGAACGACAGACCACATGAGTGAAATTACGATTGCTGAGATCCGTGATGGTACGTCAAATACTTACCTGTACGGCGAAAAATATCTGGCTCCTGATTATTACGAAGCGTATTCTAAAGACGGTCAGGGTGACGACCATGGGATTTATGCCGGGTGTGACAACGATAATGTACGATATACCAGAAACGACATGGCAGATGTTCCGAAGCAGGACCGGGCCGGTTACAACGTTTGTACTCCGTTCGGAAGTCCTCACGCCGGAACATTCGGTATGACGTTTGCGGATGGTTCCGTTCAGCGTATTTCCTACAGTATCGATCAGGAAACCAATTATCGTCTCGGATTGCGTGCCGACGGTGGTGTCGTGACAATTCCAAACTAATTCGTCAATTCTTTTGAAAGCATGAAGAAAGTCCGCGCAGAATTCCGAAAAAACCGCCTTTCCAGAACCCGCGTAACGGACGTAACTCGTGAGTTTCATCAGGAAACGCTGGACGAAGATCAATCTGTACGCGCGGAGAGGATCAGCGGGAAAGGCTCGATGACCCGCCAGCGGACGATCCAGCTCGATCAGGCCTCGGATGGTCTGATTGCGGTCGCCGAGGACGCGCGCGCCGGCCTCGTCATTCGGGTTCACGGTCTTAATACTTTCGTCGAGGACGACGCATCCGGGAAAATTTACGTTTGCGCCGTCCGTCGGCTTCTTAAAACGCTTAACACGGATCAACGTCACATCGTCGTGGCGGGGGATCGTGTTTTTTTTCGTCCCGCCCCTGTTCAGGATTCATCAGCCAAGGAAAGCATCGGAGCGGCGGGTTTGCCCGAGGGAATCATCGAACGCGTGGAACCACGTACCGGCTGTCTGAGCCGTACGAGCTGGAGACGCCAACACGTCATCGTCTCCAATGTGGATCAGCTTCTGATCGTGACGAGCCTCGCGGAACCGACGATCAAGTGGAATCTTATCGACCGAATGATCATCATGGCCGAGAAAGCGCATATTCGCCCGGTCATCTGCGTGAACAAAATCGACCTTGGTGACCCGGCGGAAATCGTGCCCGATCTGGGTGTTTATACGCGAATGGGGTACGAGGTTTTACTGGTCAGTGCCGAAACGGGGCAGGGGGTAGAACGCCTTCGCCAGAGAATCCAGAAAAAATGCCTCCGCAGCGTCGTGGCCGGTCAAAGCGGCGTGGGGAAATCTTCCCTCCTGAACGCGATCGAAGACGGTCTTGCGCTGAAAACCTCCCACGTGAGCGAGATGAACCAGAAGGGCCGCCACACGACCACCGCGGCGGAACTGATCCGGCTTTCGTCGGGCGGGTACGTGTTCGATACACCGGGCATCCGCTCGTTCGACCTCTGGGACGTGATCCCGACCGAAGTCTGCGGCTTTTACCGGGACATCGCGCCTTTTATTTCGCTCTGCAAGTTTCAGGACTGCACCCACACGCACGAGGCGAACTGCGCGGTGCGTGACGCCGTGGCGGACGGGTTGATCGACCTGCGCCGCTACGAAACCATGTGCCAGATCCGTGATTCCAGAAACCTTCCTGAAGATTGGGAGTAAAAATCTTATGGCTGAGCAGGAACTTTATTACTACTGCAGCGTGTTACCGGTTGGCTTTTCGTCACCGTACTTCTACATCAACGATTCCGGCCCGCTTGACAAGGGGACCCGTGTGGAGGTTCCTTTCGGCGCTGAGAATGAACTCCGGAAAGGGACCGTGGTGAACTGCGCCCCATTCAGCGAGGAGGATGCGCCGTTCCCGCTCGCCAACACCAAGCGCATTCGCAGGACGCTGACCGAGGAGGAGTTTTTGGCCGGGAATTACGACATTAAGCTGGAATTTCATGAGGGGATCGACTACTCGGAGGATCTGCGAAAGGTTAAGAAGTACATCAAAAAGCGAAAATATGACGCGATGTACTCTTGGGCTTCCCGTCATCACGATTGTGTGGACAGTCCGGAGGTCCTTGAAAAGGTTCTGGAGTGCTACGAGCTTTGTGTGGAGCAGAATATGCCGGCCGCGGCCCTGAATCTCGGGACGATGTACTACATGGGCCGGGTCGTAAATCAGGATTTTGAGAAAGCGGCCCATTACTACAAAATCGCCGCCGATGCCGGGCTTTTGCGCGCGATCTGCAATCTGGGCTACTGCTACTACTACGGCCGCCACCAGGACGTGGACTACAAGAAAGCGTACGAGTATTTCCTCAAAGGGGCTTTGCTCCACAATGACGTGAACTGCCTGTACAAGCTGGGCGATATGTACCTGAACGGCTACGCGGTCGAGAAGAATCCTACGTACGCGTTTATGCTTTACGAACGGGCGTGGGATATAGTCAGCGACTTTAATAAAGAAAATGATTACTGCCGACCTGACGTTCAATTCCGAATGGGAAAATGTTACCTGAAGGGGATTGGAACGCCTGTCATCCTTACCATCGCGCTGAAACATCTGACCCAGGCCCTCTGCGGGTTCTACGACCGGCTCAAAACCGACCCGTTTGTAAAGGGGATGATCGAGGGAACGAAAGAACTCATCGAGGAAGCTGCGAGAAAACTGGAAGAGTAGTCCCGGAGCTGGTATGAACTGTGACGACGCTTTTCAGAAAGGTTCGATAAACTGAACGACCATGGAGGTTAAAATGAAGTGGCGGCCCTCTGTAAAATTCGTGGTGGTTGGAACAGTATTTACCTTTCTTCTTTTATACGGTCTATATATCTCTTTCTTTATATATGGATTCAGGATATGGGACGGGCATCCTGAAATTACGGACCCGTCTTCTGTGAAACTGTATTGGAACCAATATAGTGAAAATCCATTCTATCCTTTTGAAACCTGCAAAAATGAACCTCCATTAGTGTTTGATAAAAATACCGCGATACAATGTGGGAATTTGATCAATCAGGGAAAAGTGTTGGGACAGTTGAAACAGGGGATGGATTGTGAACTCGAATTCCTGTTTGAGAACTCCGAGCCAATACGGTACGAATTCTCTTTTCAGGGATATGCAAGGCATGACAACGCCTACACGATCAAGGTTGATTCCGAGGCTTTTTATCATCTACTTCTTTCAGACGCGGCCCAGCCTCAACGAAGTACCCCCGCAAGCGTGAATGATGATTCCCAGAAACCGTAGCAATTACATAAGGAAAATAAAAACGATGAACAAAACCTTCTGGGGTAGATGATTCCTCTGTTCTGAATGACTTTCTGGTCTTGACAAGCAGAATATTAATGTTATAATTTGGTTAATAAGGAAGAATGCCCTACATTAAATTGTCCCACCTAATTTTAACTCCTAACTCCTAATTAATAAAATGCTGCACCTCAAAAAAATCACTTTCTTTTTGTTTCTCCTCTGCGCCGTGACGGCGTGGGCGGAAGGCTACCGCGACCACCTTCAGGGCCTCGTGTTCGACGTGGAAGAATGGACCACACCCAAGGCCTGGGAGGTCGATAAAGTCAACCCCGACAAATGGCAGATCTGGACCAAAGAGGAGGACGTGATCAACAAACGCTCGAACGGCGCGTCCATCACGACCCCGCCGCTTCCGAGGGATAAAGACCGTGAAACGCCCGAAGACGGCGCGCCGGTCCTCCACACGAAGATCACCGGGATCCCGAACGGTTTGTATTCGGTTTACGTCGGCCCCGCCCAGCGTCCGATGGCGTTTTCTCTCGATGAAGGAAAAACGTGGGAACGGTTCGACCGCGGTGAAACCAATCTCGGAGTTTTCAGGATCGAGGACGGTTCCTTCGAGATTTGGGTCGATGACCGTTTCGCCTCCCCTGACAGTCCTGGCTGGGCGTACTACGACTACATTCGCATGATGCCCGCGGAAGATTTTCCGGAGATTTCCAACGTGGAAGCGTTCACTCTTCCGGACGGTTCGACGCAAATCTCGTGGCTGACGACGTACCCGACGCCGGCCGCCGAGGTCGTGATCGATGGGAAATCGTACCCGGAGATCGAGTCAGGAATGAGGAACCATCAGGTCAAGATCTCCGATCTGGAAAAGGGCAAAAAGTACACCGCATCGGTCCAGTTCGCGGTGAATCGCAAAGGGTCGGTCACGAAGGAAACGCTCGACTTCACGGCGGGTGAAGTCCCCGCCGCGACCCTGGAAACGTCCGTCGTGCTGACGGTCAAAGAGCCGACAGACCGGCCACGCGCCGACTGGCCGCTCACCTCCGGAGTACCGTTCCCGAAGGGGGTTTTGGCCTCGGCGGAGAACGTGAAGCTCTTTGACGAAAACGGGCAGGAAGTCCCCGCCCAGTTTGAGAAATTCGCCGATTGGGAAGACGGAAGCGTGAAGTGGCTCACCGTCATATTCCGGGCGACGACCCGCGCCAAGTCGGAAAAACCCGTGCAGTACACGCTCAAGACCTCGGCTTCGTTCAAGTCCGAGCCGGGAGTTTCGGCCGTTCCGGAAGATGAGATGAAAGCGTTCGGGAAGTCGCTGAGTTCTAAGGTGGTTTTCGCCGACGGGACCCAGACGGCCGCCAGACCGACCGAATTCCAGCTCATTCAGCAGGGCGCGCAGGCCGCCACGATTTATGGGGACGATGCTTCCAGCGTCGTTTCCGAGGCTGATCAGACGACGCAAGATGCGTCGTCCCCGCAACACAACTTCCTGACCGGCTACGAAATCACGTTCTTCGGGAACGACTTCATCCGCGTCCGCGCGACGCTGGGGAACCGCGAGCTTGAAAACCCGCACACGCTGGTCAAGAGCGCCACCATCACGGTCCCGGGCGGGAAATGCACGCCGAGCGTTTCGGTCCTGCAGGACAAGGAAAAGCACGCGACCGTCTCCAACGGCGGCGAAACCTCCGAGGTGGAACACTTCAACGGCGAGGTCGTGACGAACGACGGGACGTTCTGGTTCCGCGACTTCTGGCAGACCTGGCCGAAAGGCCTGACCTGCGGCGACGGAACGGTCAATTTCCAGATCCTTCCCGAGCTTCCGGAAGGTTACGCCGAAAAAGAGTCTCAGGACTTCGACGAGATCATGATGCACTACTACTGGCTCAAGGACGGCGCGTACCAGTTCAAGCGTGGGATGGAACTCCGTCATGACTTCTGGGTCGTGAAGCCGGGCTGTGAGACGAGCGCCGAGTGGCTTCAGAATCCGCTCTTTGCCGTCGCCGATCCGGAATACTACTGCGGAACGGGCGTTTTCCCGCCGGTCCACCCGGTGCGTGAAGGGAAGTGGGACCGCTACGAGTACGCCTTGCGCAAGAGTTTCGCCCAGCTCGAAGAAGGGCGCCAGTTCCGCGGCGAGTACGGCTGGATGAACTTCGGCGACTGGTTCGGCGAACGCAAATACAACTGGGGGAACTGCGAGTACGATCTGGCGTACGTCTGCGCTCTTTCGTTCTGCCGCGCGGGCAATACCGACTGGCTCATGCGCGGGGTCGAGGCGGCTCAGCATTATGCGACGGTCGATCACAAGAAATATTTGTGGGACCCGAAAATGCGCGAGCTGCAGTACTGCCACTGCTACGGCCACGTGAATTACTTCTTCACCGAGGATGATCCGCGCGTGGCGAAACTGCTCGAAAACGTCGAATACGGCGGCGAATTCCGCTGGGAATCCGACGGTTCGGGCGGCCACACGTTCACGCCGGGGCTTTATTACATCGCGTGCCTGACGGGCGACCGGTACATCTGGGACGCCGCTTACGAAACGTGCTGGAACCAGGCGACCCGATACACGCCGAACTTCAATTTCAGCATTGAGCGCGCGGCGGGCTGGTGCATCAATAACGCGGCGTACTCGCACCGCTTCACGCATAATCCGTACTTCCTGAACGCGGCCCGCCTCTACGTTGAGTGCGTCCTGAACAAGCAGAACCCCGAGACCGGCTGCTTCGACCTTCCGCAGGACCAGACCGAGTGCGACTGTCCGGACAAAAAGAACCACCGGGGTGGCAAAGCGTTCGCGGTCGGGATCCTGACGCACTCGCTCATCCGCGCATCTGAGGAACTCCCCGAAGGTGAAGAACGCGAAAAGATCAAGCACGCAATCGTACGCTGCGCGGACTGGCTGCTCGATTACTCGTGGAACGAGGAAAAGAAGGGTTTCCGCTACAAAACCGGGTGCCCGAAGTACGAGAATCACGGGTGGTACTGCATCCTGGTGACCGAAGGGATCGCCTTCGCCGGGAAGGAGACCGGAAATCCGCGTTACATTGACTTCCTGCGCCGGACGATGCCGGACTACCTGGATCGTTCCTGTGGCACGGGCCGGGCCTGCGGCAAAGACTTTACCCAGCACCACAGACAAATACCGCACGCTTTGTATTATCTGGACGAGGAATGAATAATGAAGAACGAATAACGAATAATGGAAAGAAAGACTTCAACCTATTCCCTCTATAAGACCCGCTTGAGGCGAAACTCTTTCTCCTCATTATTCGTTATTCGTTATTCATTATTCGTTCATTCATAATTCATCATTCCTAATTCATATTTATTAATGTTTTCCCCCTGTTTTAATTATACGCTTCAATACGGTGCAGACCTGAAGCCCGATGGAGTTTTGTTTCGTATTTTCAGCCGCCATGCTACGGGAATGCGGATCCTTTTTTATGACTCTCCGGACTCTCTTGAGCCATGTGAAACGGTCAGTCTGGATTCCCAGACAAACCGTTGGGGGGACGTCTGGGCAATTTTTGTCCCGAATCGGGGGACAGGAACGCTTTACCACCTTCAGGCTGATGGTCCGTTTGACCCGAGCCGAGGATTTCGTTTTGATGGTTCTGCGCGGCTGATCGATCCTTACGCCCGGGCCCTTTCGGGGCCGTACCAGTTCAACGCCAAGGGAGTTCTTGTCCCTCCGAAGTGCGTTGTGGTCAGTGACTTCTTTGATTGGAAGGGCGACCGGCATTTACATTATAAAATGGCCGATTCGGTGATTTACGAGACACACGTCCGGGGGTTGACCCAATCCCCGTCGAGCGGGACCCAATTCCCGGGTACATACCAGGGTGTGGTCGAAAAAATCCCGTACTTAAAGTCACTCGGAATCACGGCCGTGGAACTGATGCCGGTCCACGAGTTTCTGGCGCAGGACCCGTCGTTCAAGTACAAAACTCACTCGGAGCTTCCGCCTCACGTGAATTACTGGGGCTACGACCCTGTGGCTTTTTTCGCGCCTCACCAGGGTTACGCTTCCAATCCGGCGGTACCCGGATCACAGGTCCGAGAGTTCAAGGAAATGGTTCGCGAGTTGCACCGTGCCGGAATTGAGGTGATCCTCGACGTCGTGTTCAACCATACTGCCGAGGGGAATCAGTATGGCCCGACACTTTCGTTCAAAGGTCTTGAAAATCCCATTTATTACATGCTGGAAAATGATCTTTGCGGGTACAAAAATTATTCCGGCTGCGGGAATACTGTGAATGGGAATCACCCAATCGTCCGTGAGCTGATTTTCTCCTGCCTTCGCTACTGGGTCCACAATTACCACGTAGATGGTTTCCGGTTCGATCTCGCGTCGATTTTGAGCCGTGACCGATGGGGGAATTTGATGACGAACCCGCCGATTGTAGAAACGATCGCGGAGGACCCGCTTCTTTCCGAGACGAAAATCATCGCGGAGGCGTGGGACGCTGCAGGCGCGTATCAGGTTGGAAGTTTCAGTAACTCGCGCTGGGCGGAGTGGAACGGCCGCTGTCGGGACGATTTGCGTCGGTACTGGCGTGGGGACTCGTTCATGACCAATCTTCTCGCCACGCGCCTGGCCGGGTCGAGCGACCTTTACAAGGCGGGCGGGCGGGCGCCATACCATAGTATTAACTTCGTCACGTCGCACGATGGGTTCACCCTGAGCGACCTGGTCTCGTATAATCAGAAGCACAACGAGAAGAACGGCGAGGGGAACCGCGACGGCGAGAATCAGAATTTTTCCCGGAATTACGGCGTGGAGGGCCCGTCCGATGATCCAAAAATCGAGGCGGTGCGTCTGCGCATGATCAAGAATTTCCTCGCGACGCTCCTCTTCAGCCAGGGCGTGCCGATGATTCTGATGGGGGACGAATGCCGCCGAACGCAGGGCGGAAACAATAACGCGTACTGCCAGGACTCGCCCGTCTCGTGGTTCGACTGGGAGAAGGTCAAGGAAAACGCCGAACTGGTCCGTTTCGTTTCGTCGTTGGTCAAATTCCGCCGCTCGGAGCCGACGCTTCGCCGTGAGCATTTCCTCACGGGTAAACCGGAAGGCCCCGAGGCGCGGTTTCCCGATGTGAGCTGGTACCGGTTCAACGGGGAACCGTTTGACTGGTCGGACTCCTCGACCTCGACGCTGGTCTGCATGCTTGCGGCGGCCTCGGTGAGCTGGGTCAGTAATGACCCCGTAACACAGAGTGAGAAAAACCTGAAGAGCCGCCATTTGCTGGTGGTTTATCATGCGGAGCCGACCCCCACGACGTTCACCTTCCCAAGGGAAGTACGCGATTTGCCGTGGCGGCTTTTCGTGAACACGGCCAACCCATCGCCCGCCGACATTGACCCGCTTCTCAAAGGCGCTCCGGTCAATACGAAGCAGGGGGTGGAGATCGCTCCGCAAAGCGTGGTCTGTTTCATCAGTGAGGAGAATTAATTAATCCTGAAAAAGCTTAAAATATGAGACCAAAGCACTTTATATCCTGTGGTTGAGGAAATATAAATGAGACACTTTAAAGTCAGAGAAATTATTGCTCAACTGAAGAAAAATGGTTGGTACCAGATAGAATCAAAAGGAGGACATTTACAGTTTGCGCATAATTCCAAAAAAGGTCGTGTAACTGTTTCAACTTCACATGATGAGATTTTTGGTAGAACGCTCAAAAGTATTGAAGAGCAGTCTGGTGTAAAATTTAAGTAAAAAACATTTTTCAATCCCTTGCTTTACCACGGGAAATAAGAAAGGATTTCAAGATGAAAAAGTTTGTTTTTCCTGCAATCGCAGAAAAATATGATGAAATCATGAACTACTGCGTTTCATTTCCAGACCTTCAGGGTTGTACAACAACCGGAATTTCTCTGGAAGAATGTCAGCGGAATGCAGTCGATGCTCTTGAACTTCATCTTGCTGGAATGTTGGAAGACGGCGATGAAATTCCTACTCCATCTGACAAAAATTCATTCGATCTGACAGAGAATGAGCAGGTGTTTTTGGTAGAAGTAACACTGCCAGATTTCAATGAAAAGGAAGTCAAGACATTTGTTCCGCTCGACCTCTACAACATGGCCGAGGCCGCTGGAATTGATTTTAGCGCAATACTTGTTCGTGAATTGCAGGCAGAGCTTAAACTTCAATAATTATTTGAATTCAACAGAAATGAGGATAAAACTTTGAAACGGGATTTAAAAAATGCGCGCATCATTCTCACCGGAGCCAGCAGCGGGATCGGCCGTCAGTTGGCCATCCAGGCCGCCAAAGCCGGAGCCAAACTGGTCCTGACCGCACGCCGGGCCCAGCTCCTCGAAGAAGTCAAGGCCCAGATCGAGTCGGAAACCGGCGGGAACTGCGCCGTGGAACTGGTCGTCGGTGATATTACGCTCCAGGAAACCCGGGAGGCGGTGGTCAACCGGTGCGTCGAGGCTTTCGGCGGCGTGGACGTTTTGGTTAATAATGCGGGCGCGGCCGCCTCAGGACTCTTTGAAACCAACACGCCCGAGCGTCTTGAGCGCGTCATGGCGCTGAATCTCACTGCCCCGGTGGAAATGATCCGGCTCGTGCTCCCGCTGATGAAAAAGTGGAAAGAGGCCTCGCAAACTGAAACGACCAGGAAACCGATCCCGCCGATGATCGTAAACCTCAGCTCGATCGTGGGGCTGCGAGGCGTGACGCACTACAGCGAATACTGCGCGGGAAAGGCGGCCATCCGGGCGTTCAGCCAGTCGATCCGGACGGAATTCCACCGCTACGGGATCGACGTTTTGGTCGTCTGCCCCGGCTCGACCGACACGGGATTTTTCACGGATTACATCGAAAACACAGGTGAACCGACCTGGCCGCACCACAAACGGGTCACTCCGGAGTACGTCGCGAAACAAATGCTCAAGGCGATCCGGAAGGGGAAAATGGAGATCATCCCGTTTTTCCTCGGCAAGGTGATGAAAGGGATGGACTATTTCTTCCCCAAATCTCTGGAGCGCGCAATGGTTTTCTTCTCGGAGCATCCGGGAGTTTTCAAGTAAGGAGTAAAGGCCCAAACCGTGAAACGTTGGCTTCTGAAAATCGCGGTTTTTGCCGTTTTCATGGCGCTTTTGCACGTCGGAACCCTTCACCCCTCGGTCCTTGAAGGGGTGAGGGCGGCCGACCCGTTTCTGTTCCTCGCGAATTGCTTCACGTGGACGGCTGCGGGTTTCGGCGCCGTTTCGCTCGCCGTCGGGCTGGTGACGCTCGGCCTTTGCGTCTGGAATCGGCGTTTCTTCTGCCGCTGGGTCTGCCCGCTCGGGTTTCTTCAGGACGTTCTGAGGCTGGTGCGCCGAATACTTCACGCTCCTGCCGTAAAATCCACCCGAAAAACCCTCGGCCCTTTTTTAGCCGCTTTGACGTTTCTTGGCCTTTTTTTCGGCGGATTCACGTTCCTTTTTCTCGAGCCGCTCGTCGTGCTGGACGGAGCGCATCACGTACCCTGGGCGCGGTGGCTTCTGGGGCTGATCGGCATTTTGGTCCTCTTTTCCCCGAATTTCTGGTGCTGGAGCGTCTGTCCCTGCGGCGGCGCGCAGGAAATTCTGTTTCGTCTGAACCCGAAAGCGTGGAGAAAACCGGCAAAAAGCGGGTCGGAGGACGAAACCCCGACGGCCCAGACGGTTTCAAAGTCCCGCCGCGCGTTCCTCCTTACCGCCTCGGTCGGGGTCTGCGCCGGTGCGTGGGCTTTGATGAAACACTCGGTCGGGAAGATCCTGACCGCCGTGCGCCTTCGGCCGCCGGGGGCAGTTGAGGAATCAGCGTTTCTGGCCCGCTGTACCCGTTGCGGGGCTTGCGAGGGCGCGTGCCCGACCGGGCTGATCACGACTCTGAAAGATTTGGGAAGCCCGGCCCTTTACGGGACGCCGACGCTGGATTTCACGCCGAAAAACGCCGAGGGCCGCGTCTTTTGCGACGAAAACTGCACGGCCTGCGGCAACATTTGCCCGACCGGCGCGTTGAAGAAAATCCGGCCCGAAGAAAAGAAAAACCTCCGAATCGCCCGGTGCGAAATGACTTTTGACCTCTGCCGCCGCGCGTATCAGAAGGAGTGCTCGATCTGCATTCAGGAGTGCCCGTTCGGGGCGATGGCGGAGGTTTGGTCGGAGGAGCAGTACGCCAAGATCCCGACGGTGAACCCCGACCTCTGTACCGGCTGCGGGAAATGCGTCGCTTACTGCCCCGGCGAGCCGCTGCGCGTCTGGGACCCCGACCTGGGCGACTTCACCGGCGGCGACCAAACCACCGGCAAAAAAGCCCTTTCTATTAGTGAGGAGTTAGGAGTGAGGAGTTAGGAGTTGACGCTGGCGCGTAACGCAGCTTTCAGAAAGAGCTTAGCCCGTAAAAGCCGAAGGCTTTTCCAACTCAACTCTCAACACTCAACACTCCTCCGTCATTCGCTCTCCTGGAACGGGATTTTGTTTTCTTTGGCGTACTTTTCCGCCTCTGAGCCTTTCGGCGCGTGGAGCGTCAGGTTCGGGCAGTCTTTGAACGCATAGTCGTCGATTTCCGTCGCGGGGTTGGGAATCACCACGGAGATCAAGGCCGTGCAGCCGCAAAACGTCTGGAGCTTAATTTTGGTCACGCTTTTGGGAATCACCACGGAGGTCAACGAGGTGCAGCCTTTAAACGCCTCAAGCCCAATTTCCTCGTTTCCTTCAGCTATCACTACCGACTTCAAGGCCGTACAGCCGGAAAACGCCTCGGCCCCAAACCTGTTGATCCCCTCCAATTTTCCTCGAATCTCAACCGAGGTCAACGACGTGCAGTTCTTAAACGCGTGAAATCCGATGTCCGTCACGCTTTCGGGAATGACCACCGACGTGAGGGACGCGCACCCCTCGAACGCCGAGGTTTCGATCCCCTTCACACTCTCGGGGATCTTCACCGAGGTCAGAAAAACCGCGTGCCAGAACGCCGAATTATCAACGAGCTCCACGCCGTCCGGGATCACCACCTCGCCGGACGCCCCCGGGCAGATGCGGAGAGAATTCTTCTTTTTGGAGATCAACATCGGGCCATGGGCCTGAAGATCGTCCAGCGTCTCGGGAAGGTGCCATTCCCGGATCCTGTCGCAGCCGCGAAAGAGCTGGACGTCGAGTTTCGTCACGGTTTCGGGAATCGTCACCGACTCCTCGTTCAGGCAGGCCAAAACGGTTCGGCCGTCTTTCGTCATCAGGAGTGGCCCCTGAACCTGCAGTTTGGGATTCTTTTTCGCCACTTTCCACTCTTTCAGATTGGGGCAGCCGATGAACGCGCTGGGATGAATTTCAGGCCCGCTTTCACCAAACTCGACCGACGTCAGGGAATCGCATTCGGCAAAAACTTTCTCCCCGATCTTCGTCAGGCTTTTGGGAAACTTGATGGACGTTAAGGAATCGCAGTCCTCGAACGCGACGTTTGCGATCGTGGTCACCCCTTCAGGAATCTCGACGGACTTCAGGGATTTGCAGCCCATGAACGCGCAGAATTCGATCTCGGTCACGCCTTCAGGGATCACCACGGACTCCAGCGAAGTGCAATCGCAGAAAACGTTCCATTCGATTTTCTTCAAGCTGGCGGGGATCACCACCGATTTCAAAGCGCTGCAGGAGGCAAAAGCATGGTGCTCGATCGAGGTCATGCCGTCCGGGAGCTCTACCGACGCCAAAGAGGAGCACTTCCAGAACGCGCAAATCCCGATTTTCTTCACGCTTTTGGGAAGGACCACCGACGTCAGTTTTTTGCATCCCATGAAGGTCCAGTCGCCGATCGACCGGACGCCATCCGGGACCCGCAATTCTCCCGTCACGGCCGGATACGCGATGAGCGTTTTCCCATCTTTCGAGAGCAGGCAGCCGCCCTCGGCCCTGAAATGGGGATGGTCTTCCGGAATGATCCAGCTTTTCAGCGACTCGCACTCAACGAACGCGAACGTATCGATCTCGGCCACGCTTTTCGGGATCACCGCCGACTCCAGCGCGGCGCATCCCCAGAACGTCCTGGGGCCGATCTTCTTCACGCCCTCGGGAATCGCCACCGACGTTAAGGAAGAGCAGCCCTCGAAGGCTTCCCCATCAATCTCCTGGACGCTTTTGGGAAGCTCCACCGAGGTCAAAGCCCAGCAACCCGAAAACGTTCCTTTTCCGATCACGGTCACGCCGTCGGGGATCACTATGGACTTCAGGGACTCGCAGCATTCGAACGTTCTATCCAGAACCTTGACCCCTTTGGGGATCACCAGGGAAGTCAGGGATCGGCAGCCAGAGAATGCCGCGAATCCAATCTCCGTCACGCTTTCGGGAATCTCCAGGGACGTCAAGGAAACGCACTCCTGGAACGCCCATTCTCCAATTTCGGTCACGCTCGGGGGGATCTCCACAGAGGTCAAAAACCTGCACTCTTGGAACGCCTCATTTCCGATCTTTGTCACACCATCGGGGATCCGAAAATGGCCCTTTGCGTTCGGATGTGTGATGAGGGTTTTGCCGTTCTTCGAATACAGAGGCCCCAGAGATTTGCAGCCCTTGAAAACATCCATTCCGATTTCTTCGACCTCATCGGGAAAGACCACGGAAGTTAACGATTCGCAATCCCCAAATGCGTAGTCTCCGATTTCCATCACGGAGTCGGGGATCTCCACCGACTTTAAGCGTTTGCAGCCCGAGAACGCCCAGCCACCAATGACGGTCACTCCATCGGGAATCACCACGCTCGTCAGCGAAGTATAGGCGAACGAACTACCCCCGATCTCCGTCACACTGTCGGGGATTTCGATGGACGTCAACGACTCGCAGCTCTCAAACAGGCCGCACGGAATTTCTTCCAGACCATCAGGAAGTTTCACCGACGTTAAGGAATCGCAGCCATAAAACGCATCGTCGCCGATTTCCGTCACGGTTTCGGGAATCTCCACGGTCTTTAACGCGCTGCAGCCATAGAACGCGCCCTCTCCGATCTCGGTCACGCCGTCAGGGATCACCACCGACTTCAAGGAACTGCAAAACTGAAAGACCTGATCTTCGATCGCGGTCACGCCCTCGGGAATTTCGACGGACTTCAGGGACTCGCAGCCAGAAAACGCCATCGGTCCAATTTCCTTCACACTTTTGGGAATCGTCACCGACGTTAAAGCGCTGCATTCCTGGAACGCCTGAGGTTGGATGCTGATCACGCTTTCAGGAAGCTTCACGGACTTAACGAACCGATTCTGCTGGAAAGCCGTGTCCCAGATGACATTCACCCCATCGGGCACCACGACGTTGGGGTCGGAACCGTTATACCGGACGAGGATTTTTAGCCCTTTATGTTCGGCGATCTTAAAAACGGGGGTTTCAAGCGGCACGTTTTTCTGGGCCTCGGGCGGAGCCGCGTGACTTTCTTCAGGTTGGCCGAAGCCGCCCGGCAAGAGTAAAAGGCCGAGCAGGAACAGGGAAATCAGCGTGAATCGTGGCATGGTTTGGCGTCCTTTCGGGGTTCAATTCTGGTTCAGGAGTGGAAGATCCGCGGGGACCTCGATCGTTCCTTCCGATTTCTGGGGTTGGATCGTCTGGATCGGCGACAAATTGCCGGCAGGGTTTTCATACGGCCGTGGCATCAAGGTATTCTGGCCGGGAAGAGCGAGGCCTTCGTCTTCATCCCTGAATTGGAGCTTGGCGCCCGGTTTTCCCTGATTCGGCAGCTCGGGCAGTTCAAGCGGGCCTGAACCGTCAAGCTCGCTCTCCTGGGGCTGAACGATCTCAACGCTCCCCGCGTCGATCGAAGTGGCGGCTCCCACCTTGGGCATGCGGATCTTCTGGCTCGGGCAGTCTTTGAAAGCGTCGGCGCCGATTTCCGTCACGGTTTCAGGAATTTCCAGGTTTTTTAACGATTTGCAGCCCGAAAACGTCCCCGGTTCGATCTTCGTCACGCCCGGAGGAATATTCACCGACTCCAGCGCGCCGCAGCCTGCAAAGGCCCAGGGGCCGATTTCCGTCACGGTTTCGGGAATCGTCACGGACTTCACGCAGCGGCACCCAAAGAACGCCTTGGAGCCGATCACCTCCACCCCCTCGGGAATGACCACGTTCGCGTCGGAACCGAGGTACTTGCTCAGTACCGTTCTGCCTTTCATCCGAAGGATGCCAAAACTGGCCGGGTCGTATGATTGGATCGCTGAGACCTGAACGGGGGGTTCCTCTACCGGAGCTTCGGCGTGGGGAACGGGCGCTTCTTCGGGTTGAGGGTAAACCTCGAATGGAATATCGAATGTAAACGCGAACCGTTCAGCCTCCGACCCCTTCGGCGCACGGATAGTCAGTTTCGGGCAATTCTGCAGCGCCTGGTACCCAATCTTTACCATACTCTCGGGAATCGTGATCGAGTTTAAGGAAACGCAACCTTCGAACGAGCTGGCTCCAATTATTTTTACTCCCTCGGGAATGACTACGGACTCCAGGGAACTACAGTTCAGGAATGCGAAATGATCGATTCTCGTCACTCCTTCCGGAATCACCACCGACTTCAAGGATTCGCAGCCAGAAAAAGCGTTTTCGCCAATTTTCGTAACACCTTTGGGAATCACCACCGAAGTTAAGGAAGTGCAGAAGCTGAAAGCGAATTCCCCGATTTCGGTCACACCTTCCGGGATCCGGTAATCCCCCGACGCGGCGGGGCACATGATGAGCCTTTTGCCGTCTTTGGAGAGCAGGCAGTCCCCTGAGGCTTTAAATTCGGGGTGGTCTTTGGGGATCTTCCATTTTTTCAAAGATTCGCAGCCCGTGAACGCATCGGGGGCAATATCCGTCAGGCTTTTGGGAATGGTCAAAGACTTTAAGGAACTGCAGGCAACAAACGCGCCGTCTCCGATCCGGGTCACGGTCCCGGGGATCCTTACGGACTTCAGCTTGCCGCAGTTTATGAACGCATAGTCGCTGATCACCATCGCGCCTTTGGGGATCACCACGGACTCGAGGGAGTCGCAGTCGGCGAAAGCGGCATCACCGATCAACGTCACGCCTTCAGGGATCACCACCTTCTTATCGGAACCAGTGTATTTCGTGAGGACTTTATAGCCGCCCTTTTCCTCGATTTGAAAACTGGCCGGGTCGTTTTTCGGCTGGCCGCAGCCGTCCAAAAAAAGAAAAAGGCCGAGCAGGAACAGGGAAATCAGCGTGAATCGTGGCATGGTTTGGCGTCCTTTCGGGTGGTTTGAGGGTTTTACTTTTTGTGGCAGTTCGCGCACTTCTCGCCCAGCGCGTCGTAATTCTTCGGGGAGTGCTTGCGGTCGAAGGCTTCGAGCGTGATGTACAGATTGTACGACGCATCGCGGGCCTGCATACAGAACTCCTTCCACTCGGCCGACGGCTGGTTCGCGGTCAGCGCCTGAAAAATGGCCGCAAGCGCCACGCCGTCCCCTGCCACGGCATCCAGAGTGCGCAGTTTTTCCATCTTCGCGCCGATCTGGCGTTTGTGGAAGGCGGCGGCCTGCATGAGTTCTTTCGTCCCGGCGACCGGCGTGTCCCACGAAAGGAGTTTTGTGTCGTCGGACTTCAGGGCCGCTTGAAGCTCGGTCCAATGGGCACTGGCCGAGGCGAAATCCCTGGTGGCGCTCAGGGCGGAGGCGGACTGGATGATCCGGGACGCCCCCATTTTGAATTCGGAGTACTGGTCATGAAGGCCCAGGACCTGACCGAAGGCGGAAATTTCGGCCGCGAGACGGTGAACGGCCGGGGCGTTCTGCTCCCACGAGGCTTCGCCGGCGGCCATCAGCGGGGCCAGCTCGGAGACCGCCCGATTCATCTGGGCGTCCAGCATTTCGACCGGGGCGTAGGAAGTCGCGGTGGCGTCGCCGGGCGTGCGGAGGAAATGCTCCTGCGCACTCAGGGTGGACGTGAAAACAAAGGAAACGACGAGGATGGAAAGGAAGTGCTTCATGATGGAACCAAAGGGGGTTGATGGTTAATGAAAAGAGGAAAAAGGTCGCTTCATTCTCCTCATTATTCGTTATTCATTCTTCATTATTCGTTTTAATTTTACCCCGGGACGCAAGTTTTGTCAAGCCCCCAAAGAGGGAGATGACCAGCAGAATCGGGTCGAAAACCGCATCGAAAAAATTGGCGTAAAGACCGAGCAGGAAGGAACCAAACGCCGCGGCGATACAAAGTCTTTTTTTCAGGTCCGAGACGATCCCCATAAACACAAGTGCCACGCCAAAGGCCGAAATTGGCCTAAAACCGATCCCGTAAAGAATGTCGGGGAGAAAACCCAGCGAGCTGGCGTAGAGGATCAGCCCGAAGATGAGCAGGAACACTATTTCAAAGAGGTTCCAGACGACGAACTCTTTGTCTGAGAGTTTCTGGAACAGGCCAACCAAAAGAATCACAGAAAGCGCATCGGTGAGTGAAAAAATGTACTGCGCCAAAGAAAGACCTTCCGGGAAAAAAGGGCATAAAGACAGAATCACCGCGGCCACAGTCAGGGGCAGCCGTCCCTTTTTCAGGAAGAATGGAACACCCACAACCACAGGAATCAGCAAGGCACAGGTAAAAATCCCCCAGTAATCTGCAAGAGTCATTTGTTCACATCCTTCCTGAGTGTTCTGTATGCGACCCTCACACGTTTCCATGTATAGCTCAAATGGACGGTCCCGTCTTTTCCCAGGATCAGCGTCGGGTACGAAAATTCGCAGCCGGGTTCATTTTCCAGTTCCTGAATCAAAACCCATTTCTCAAACGGGCCGCCTTCCGAGACCCAAAGGTTCAGCGTACCGCGCCCTTCTTTTGGGTTTCCGACGAGCAAAAACCGCCCGTCACTCTGCCGAAGCAGCGCCACGGAAGAGTCCGGATTGAAAATCGGAAGCGGGGGGAGGGAATGGCTCCACGTTTTGCCGCCATTCTGAGTCAAGGCAGTGGGAATTGATCCTTTTTCCGGGTTCCGCATGACGGCCAGGGCCTCTTTTTCTGAAACCGGGACCACGCACGGCTGAATGGCCGATGGAGCCCTGATTTGTGTCGTACTTAAAACCCTTCCATCGGGGGAAAGCCGAACCAGACGACTGAATTTGCGGCGGAATTCGTGGTAAATTGGGAGCGCGATCTCTCCGTTTTCAAGCGTGAGTGCCGGACAGCGGACCAGATTGCTCACATTGAAAAAAGGGGAAAGACGCGCCGACGCATGGAGCCGGGAATGAGTTTTCCGTTTTCGTCGAGCAGAGCGTGATTGACGCCGCTCCCTGACCAACCGCCAATCGAGACGGAAACGAAAAAGAGGTGGAGCTTTCCGTCCTGAAAATGAAGGACCGGGTTCCCGAGTTTCCGAATGGACCGACCCAGTTCCTTCTGCGCCGTTTCACGTGAAACGATAATGAACGGCTCGGACCAGCCCGAAGCGGTACGGAACGCGCCGTAAATGCTGACATCACTGGCCCCTTCGCGAGTACCGCCGAACCAGGCGCAGAAAAGCCGGCCGTCCTGAAGCTCCGCAAGCGTGGAGGCGTGGCAGCTGGGCGTGGGCACCGGGATGATCTCGGAGGGCGAAAATCCACCATCTACCGAGGTTTCTGAAGGTTGGGGGAGCTGAAAAGGCGCTGAGTTTTGCATGGACTCACGAAACTCACCGATGAGAATTACCAGAACCCCTGCGATCAACCAAAAAATCCGACTCATAAAATTAAACCCTGATTGTGGACCGGATCGTGGAGACCGCCAGGCAGAAAACCGGGATGGTCAGGAGGAAAAGAACGCCCGAAACGAGGTAAATGTTCCGTACGCCGGTCCAATAAATGATCCCGCCGCTGACGAGCGAGCTGACGAGCACGCCGCTCATGCGGATGGAGGAGGAAAGGCCGAAAATCGCGCCGCGTCGTTCCTGGGGCGTGATACCCGAAAGGATCGAAAGCATTCCGGCCTCGAGCCCACCCGCGGCGAGGAAGTTGGCGAACCGGAAGGCGGCGAAAAAGGCCAGACTCGGCGCGGTACTCTGCAGGAACATCGTGACGGCGCAAACCACCAAAACCGGCACCGTGACCCGCTGCGGGGAAAACCGGTCACAGAGTTTTCCCAAAATCACGCCCGAAAGAACCCCGCCGAACGCCGCCAGGGCGCTGATCCAGCCCGTATGCAGCGCCGTATTTGCCGGGCCGTGGATCCGTTCCACCATCAGCGGAACGTACGGCTCGTCGAACCGGCGTGAGACCGCCATCAGCAGAATGACGCAGAAGCTCAGCCAGACCGAAAGGGAAAGGCCCGACCAGGAATCCTGAAAGCGGATTTTCTCCCCGAGCGGTGGTGGGACGAAATCTTCGTGAATGAACGCGTGGGCGAGGAACCCTGCCGCGAGGAAGAGAGCGCCGCAGGTCAGGATGGCGGCTTCAAACCCGTACAAGTGCATGATCAGGCCGCCAAAGGCGAAGCCGATCAGGTTTCCGCTCCAAATCGCCGTGGAAAGAAGCCCGAGCGCGAAACCCTGACGCTCCTGCGGCGTGTCGGTCACCACGAGCGTCTGGGCTGCCGAGACCGTCCCGGTGAAGGCCGAGACGACGAACCTCACCGCGACGAGCCACGCCGGGCTGGGAGCCAACAGCAGGCAAGGGAAGAGCAACGCGTCCACGTAGTACGCACGCAGCAGCATGATTTTTCGCCCGTACCGGTCCGCAAGAACGCCCCACAGCGGGATAAAGAGGCAGAAGCTCAACATCCCGAAGAACGTGAACGCCGCCATCCACGCCCCCAGCTCGGCTTCCGAAGTGATCCCCCACGTGTCGCGGATATATACCGGGACGAAGGGGATCGCCCCGGAGAATCCCGCCATGACGAGGATCTGCGTCAGCCAGACGACGAGGAGGTTTTGTTTCCAACGAGGCATCGATGCGCCTCACTCTTCAAGTTTTTTGATCCAGATGTTCCTGAATCTGGTTGGGCTTTGGTGGTCCTGGAGGAAAAACGGGCCGTAACCGGTCATGATCTGGTTTTCCCAAATCTTGCGGAGGTTCTCCGTCGCTCCGTAGCGGTAGGGGTGGAACTGGGAGACCGGCTCGCCAAATTCGGCGTTTTCCTGGACGAGCTGCCCGTTAAGCCACGCGGTGATCCGTCCGTTTTGAATGATCTTCCCTTCGTCGTCCCGGCGCGGGGCGTGGTACTCGATCTCGTACGTCTGCCACTCGCCGACCGGCTTCGAGGCGTTCACCTTCGGTGCGCTGATGTGGTAAATCGCCCCGGTCAGGTCCTGGTCGTTCAGCTCGGTCATGTCCGCGGAGTCGTAGATCTGCATTTCGTAATTCCCGTGAATGTACACGCCGCTGTTGCCGTGCGCCTCGGGCTGGACCATGAACTCGACGTGGATCAGCGCGTCGCGGAAGAACTCCGCCGAATAGACGTGATTCGAGCGTACCGGGTTCTGTTCGTCCACCGGGCGCGACGTGGAGATCAGCTCGCCGTTCTCGACGCGCCAGTCGGCTGGCGTCCCCTCCTTCGAGAGGAAGCGGTTCACGAGCGCCCCGTCCGGACCGGTCCCGAAAAGGAGGATCTCCTGCGCCGAGCACATGGAAGTAAGGAAAATGAAGGAAAGCGTGAAGATGAGGGTACGCATTTGGTGAGACCTTTCTGGGAGTGAGGGAGCACGGAAGGCGGTAATGGAGCGCGTAAGCGCGGAATTACGCGTGGGTGGAATGGCCACTTGCCCCGGTGCGTAATTCCGGCCTCCGGCCTTCATTACCGCCTTTCAAAACAAAATCTCAAGCGACAAAAACGCATACGCCACCGGGGCGGCCAACAGCAGCGAGTCCAAAATGTCCAACACACCGCCAAAGCCCGGGACCAATGTGCCGGCGTCTTTAATTTCCGCGTCACGTTTGAGGAGCGACTCGGCCAAATCGCCAATCATTCCGAGGAACCCCAAAGCCACACCGTACACGATCCAGATCCAGAGTTTATCAGGTGAACAGGGTCGGCCCACAAGCGGCATAAGCCAGTAAAAACAGGCGATTGCCGTCACAGCGGAGAAAAGGATCGCACCGAAGGCCCCCTCGATGGTTTTCCCGGGGCTGAGGCTCGGCGCCATTTTATTCCTTCCAAACAGACGCCCTACCGTGTACGCTCCAATGTCACCCATTTTGATGATCATGACGTACGTTCCGAGCATACTCAAACCGTGGCAGAGGCGAATCTGGGCCAAAAAGGTCGGCAGAAGACCCACGTACACAATCGTAAAAACCGTATAGCTGAGCCGGACGTTGACGGCTCCCGGACGCGCAAAAACGTACATTTCGCGAGAAAAAGCGATGATGACCGCAAGAGCGAACGCAGAAAGAGCCCAATTCCCGGGTGTCAAATGCTCAAGCCGGGTCAAGAGTTCAGAATTTCTGGTTCGAAGCTCTGAGCTGGAAGCGTCTGTTCCCGAAATTTCAGGGCCTGACATTTGAGTTTCAGGTCCAGAATTCGGAACCTCATTCACAAAGTGTTGGACGCCGAACATCCCCCACGCGCTTGCCGCGATCAGGAAACACCCGAAATACAGCACAAACGGGGCGGGAAAAACGTGATTACAGTTAGCCAAATGAATCATCTCCCGCACTCCGCACACGATAAGCAAAATCAGAAGCGGGAAAAGCGCGATGCCAGGGATTTGCGTCTGACGTTCAAGAATAAAATCGAGAACGCAAAGCCCCAAAATCGAAGCGACTATTATGAAACCGAGCAGTAAACGCCAGCGTAACATGTTTTTACCCTTTTAAACTGGAGAGAAAAAACAAAATGGTGTGCGAAGGCAAAACAAATGATTTGGGAAGGCCAGGTATAAAACCCTGAAATTTCAGGTATTTATTTCACAAATCCCAATCCTGAAATCACCTCTTATTTTCCAATTATAACAAAAATTTTAAAAAGGTCCAGACTTTTCCCAAAAAATTTTCAAGGAGGGACTTGCAAAAAAAGGAATTTCTGTATAATATAGTAGTAATGGAAGTTTTCTTGCCGGCTTGACCGATTTTCAACCTCCTGAAAGACTGAAACCTTTTTCAGTTTATCGACTGTTTCACAAAATTTTTACATTTCAATCCCGTTTCTTATGAAAAAATTCAAGGTTATTTTGGTTTTGTCGCTGCTTTACGCGGCTCTTTTGTGGTTTGATTCTCCGAGAATCATAAATCTCATTCAGAATTCCGCGGAAGCTGAGGTCACGGAACCTTCCCGCCGTGATGGAATCATCACCATTTCCGTCACTGACTTGATGAAAAAAGAACACATTTCGGAATGGAGCCTCAATGAAAAACTCGCCGAAAGAACCATTACCGGCTTCCTTAAGGTTCTCGACCCACAGAAACTCTATTTTTATCAGCAGGATGTAAATTACTTCCGTGATCGTCAGCCGTACCTCGGAGAATTGTTCCAGAACGGTGATATTAAGCTGGCGTACGTCATTTTCAAAACGTACCTCAACCGCCTCGACGAACGAATCGCCCAGATGCAGGCCGCGTTGGATCAACCGATCGATTTCACAGTGGACGAAAGCCTGACAATCAAACCGGAACTCCTGAGCAATCCAAAGACCCGCAAAGAGGCCGAGGAACGGGTCCGCCTCCGCGTCAAGTATGACATGCTCCTCCTCCAGGTCGATGACCTGAGAAAAGAGCAAAAGGCTGCGAAAGATTCTGATAAACCAGAAGATTCTGCCGAGGATTCTGAGGCGAAAACCGTGAAAGACGAAACGCCCAAAACGCCCGAAGAAAAATATCAGGCGAATAAAGAAAAACTCCTGAAACGTTACACCAGCTTCCAGAAACGCATGCACCAGCTCGACAACGATGAGCTTTTGGAATTCTACCTGACCGCGATGACGAACTCTTACGACCCGCATTCCAGCTACATGTCGCCGAGCACTCTGGAAAACTTTGAGATTTCCATGAGCCTGGGCCTTCAGGGGATCGGCGCAACGCTTACCTCGGAAGACGGTTATGTCACGGTAAAACATCTTGTTCCCGGTGGCCCGGCAGACAAAGAAGGTTCGCTGAAAATCAACGACAAAATTTCCGGCGTGGCTCAGGGGGATGATGGTCCGATGGAAGACGTTGTTGACATGAAACTCGACGACGTGGTAAAAAAGATTCGTGGTAAAGCAGGTACCGTAGTACGTCTGGAAGTAGTTCCTGAAAACGGCTCCGGGAACAAGATCGTACGTATCGTTCGTGCCCAAATCGAGCTGAAAGACTCCGAAGCAAAAGGGGTCGTTTTTGAAGCTGGTAAAAAAGAAGACGGCACATCCTACAAAATCGGGGTGATCAATCTGCCGAGCTTCTACCTCGATATGCAGGCCGCCCGTTTCGGTGAGGGCAAAAGCTCCACCAGGGACGTGCGTAAAATCCTTGACGATTTTACCGCGCAGGGGGTTGATTCGGTTGTTCTGGATCTCCGTAATAACGGCGGTGGTTCACTCCCCGAAGCCATTTCCCTGACTGGTCTCTTCATCGATCACGGTTCTGTGGTTCAGGTACGTGACTCAAATGACAAGGTTCTTTCTCACGACGATCGTACTCGCGGTGTTTCCTGGAATGGTCCGCTGGTCGTCGTCATTAATAAATTAAGCGCTAGCGCGAGCGAAATTTTGGCCGGTGCGATTCAGGACTATAATCGAGGTCTGATCATCGGCGACGCAACGACCCACGGCAAAGGAACGGTCCAGACCGTTGAATACCTCAGCCAGCGTCTGTTCGCATTGAATAATTCCAAGTTCGGCGCTTTGAAAGTCACGATCCAGCAATTCTACCGCCCGCTGGGTGCCAGCACGCAGGAACGCGGGGTCAAATCGGACATTGAGTTGCCGTCCATCACGACCCACATGAACATTGGCGAGTCTGATTTGGATTACCCGTTAGCGTTTGACCAGGTTCCGGCTCAGCCGATCGTAAAATGGGATAATGGGCCAAATCCGGAAATGATCCAGGCCTTGTCTGAACTGTCCAAGGCGCGTATTTCCGATAACGCGGAATATCAGAAACTCATTAAAAAGATCGAATTCTACTGCAAGATCAAGGACCGTGAAACTGTGACCCTGAATCTGGAAAACTTCATGGCCGAACGCGCGGACGTTTTGCAGGACGAGGAGGAAAAACTCGATGAAAAACTTTCCTCTGACGCGAACGAAATCAAACGAGATTACTCGATGGATGAGATTCTCAATATTATGGTGGATTACACCAAAGCGCTGGGACGGAACTGAAGTTCTGATTTCACGACCGTTGTAATTGTTTAAGCGAGAGTCTCGCCCGTGCGGGGCCCTCGCAATATTTTGGAGCTAATGATGAACCGATACTTCCTGCCTTTTTTCTGTCTTCTGTTTTTATGTTCTTTCTCTTACGCTGACGAAACACCATCAAAACTCGAAGAATTCCGAAATGCTGGAATGCCCGAGGAGATTCTGTTCTGCACACGCAAGCCGAGCACGGACGGCCACTGGTACGCCAATGTGGGCTTTTACGCGCAAGCCTGCCAGAATTCTCCCTTTCAGAAACACTCAGGCGGTAAACTCTGCATTTACAACACTAGGACGAAAGAATGCCGAACCATTTTTGAGGACCCGGAAGGAAATATTCGTGACCCGCAGATCCATTACGACTGCGAAAAACTAGTGTTTTCGTACCTCGCCAAGGGGAAGAACACGTACAGCCTGTACGAGATCAACCTTGACGGGACCGGCCTGAAGCAGCTCACGGGCGTCGGCGAGAACGATGCGCCTGCGGGGACGACGATTCCAGCGTCGTCAGATCCAGCGCATCCGGGTCTTTCTCCGCAGGGCTGGGACGACATTGAGCCGACGTACCTGCCGGACGACCAGATCGTTTTTTGTTCCACCCGCGCGAAACGTTACGTCCAGTGCTGGGCCACGCAGGTGAACACGCTTTACAAATGTAACGCGGACGGGTCGAACATCCGTCAGCTTTCCTGCAACGTCGAGCAGGATAATACACCGTGGGTCTTGCCCAACGGACAATTAATCTATATGCGATGGGAGTATGTCGATCGGAATCATCTGGTTTACCACCATCTTTGGACGGCGAACGCAGACGGGACGCGCCAGATGGTTTTCTTCGGAAACCAGCATCCGGGCGGAGTTTTTCTCGGCGCGAAGCCGATCCCGGGCACGACGAACAAAGTGGTCGCGACCTTCTCCCCCGGCCACGGCATGAAGGAGCATTACGGCCGCACGGCCATTTTTGACCCGCGCAACGGCCCGGACGATATGCAGTCCATCACGTACATTAGCAAGGAAAACAAACACTCGGACCCGTGGGCCTTTGACGAAAACCACTTCATGGTCGCCGAGCATCAGCGGATCGTGCTCCTTTCCAGGGATGGAAGCGAGGAGACGCTTTACGAGCTCCCAGAAGACCTCGCCAAGGCGGGCTACTGGGTGAACGAGCCGCGCCCCGTAATGAAGCGTCCGCGTGAGCTCCAGCAGACCGACACGACCGACCCCAGCTCCGACCACGGGACCTTTGCGATGATCAACTTTTACCGCGGCCGTCAGGTGCAGGACCTTAAGCCCGGGACAGTGAAGCAGCTCATGATCTACGAGGTGCTTCCGAAGCCGATCAACTTCTGCGGCGCGATGTCGGAGATCACCTCGGGCGGCTCGTTTGCTGTCGAACGCCTCATTGGAACGGTTCCGGTTTCGGAGGACGGAAGCGCGTACTTCAACGTTCCGCCGCTTCGGACGATCCTGTTCTGCGCACTGGATGAAAACGGTCACTGCGTGAAACGGATGCACTCGTTTACCTCGGCGATGCCCGGCGAAGTGACGGTCTGCATCGGCTGCCACGAGGATCGGCTGGAAACGCCTTCTTCGGCTGACCGTGGAAAAATCAACCAGATCATGCGTCAGCCGCCGGTCGATCCGACCCCGGTGGAGGGCGTGCCGGAAATCATCGATTTCGCGCGGGACATTCAGCCGATCCTGGACCGCCACTGCCTCGAGTGCCACAATCCAATGCGCGAGGAAGGCGGTTTCAACATTTCAGGGCATTGGGGGCCGCTGTACAGCATCGGCTACCAGATGATGTCGTGGCGCGAACTGTTCGGCGATAATCGGGTCAAACTCCCCTACTCCGAACACCAGAAATCGAACTTCAAGCCGTACGAGATCGGAACGGGGTCCAGTCGTTTGCTCAAGCTCATCGAGGAACACCACGCGGGCGTGCAAATGCCCGAAAACGAGCAGAAGATCATTCGGTTCTGGCTTGACGCTGGCGCGCAACAGGCGGGAACGTACATGGTGAACTGCTGGGGAGGTTTCGCGTACTGCATCGTCGGCAAGCCGTTCCAGCCCGATAAAGACTGGCCGGAGACGAAGGAGATGGAAGCCGCGATGCGCCGCCGGTGTGACCGCTGCCACTGCCCGACCGAGGCGGAAAAGAAGATCGGTCGTTACGACCTCCCGGCCCAGTTTTACATTAATTACTACCCGTACGAGGTGCACCAGAAAAACATTTACGTCGCGCACCGCCTGAGCGAAGACGGTGGGCGGTACAGCCGCCACGAGGTCTTTGACCTTTCGTACCCGGAACAGTCAAAAGTCCTGACGGGTCCGCTCTCGAAAGAGGCCGGGGGCCGGGGGATCTGCGAGGCGAAGAGCGGCGAAAAGGTTTTCACCGACGTGAATGATCCGGACTACCAGAAGATCCTCGCCGGCATCGCGCGAGGCCGGAAGTACATTCTGGAAGAGTCGAACCGCTGGTGCATGGCGCTCGATTCGCCGAATAACGGGCCGGACTGCCCGAAACGTTTCGTCCCGCGTCCGCAGTACGTCCGCGAAATGATCCGGTACGGGATCCTCACGCCGGACTGGGATTTCAACACGCCCGTGGACCCGTGGGAACTCGACCAGAAATACTGGAAATCGCTTTGGTACACGCCGAAATAATTATGAATTATGAATTTTGAATTATGAATTAGGGGATTCCTTCAGGACGCGCCCCTTCTGCGATCCGCGCTTCATAGTTCATCGTTCATGACTCATAGTTTGCAGTTTTAGTTTTCAATTCATAATTCATAATTCATAATTCAGAATTAAAGGAACTTTTATGGACTACTTATGGTGGTACGTGCCAGTCGCGACGGCGCCGATGCTCATCGCGTTCATTGCGACGGTACACGTTTTTGTTTCGCATTACGCGGTCGGCGGCGGGATTTTTCTCGCGGCTGAGACCCAGTGGGCGCACAAGCAGGAAAATAAAAAATATTTGGACTACCTAAAGAGCCACGCGAAATTCTTCGTGCTTCTAACGGTTGTTTTCGGAGCCATCACCGGGGTCGGGATCTGGTGGACCATCGCACTGGCCTCGCCGCTGGCGACCGAAACGCTCATCCGGACGTTCGTCTTCGGCTGGGGAACGGAGTGGGTCTTTTTCGTTCTGGAACTGGCTGCGGCGTTCTTCTTCTACTACCTGTGGGACCGCCTTTCCCCCCGCAATCACACGATCATGGGGTGGATCTACGCGCTGGCGGCGTGGATCAGTCTCGTCCTGATCACTGGGATCACGGCATTCATGCTCGACCCGGGCAAATGGCCGGAACTGACGCAGGCCGGGACGCAGGGGACCGCCTTCTGGGCCGGTTTCTTTAACCCTCAGTTTTTGCCTCAGACGATCGCCCGCACGGGCGCGGCGCTGCTTCTCGCTTCGTCGTACGTCCTCTTCCACGCCTCGATTTTCACGGGTGAGGACGCGGAACTCAAAACGCTGGTGGTTCGCCGTTCGGTCCGTTACATTCTGGCGGGAGTCGCGCTGGCAGTGATCGGCGCGGCCTGGTCGGGAGCGATCCTTTCCGACGCCGCGCGCATGGCGATGCTTCGCGCCGCCGCTCTGAATATCATTCTCAGCGCGGGAGCCGGGGCCGCCGGAATGTTGGTCCTGTTGCTCCTTTTGCTCGTCTGGAAGCCAAAATGGCTCACGCCCGTCGCCGGGGTCGCGGTTCTGTTGGCATCCTTTGGTGTTCTGACGGCCGGTGAGTTCGTGCGTGAAGCCCTCCGGAAGCCGTACGTCCTGGTGAATTGTGTGTATGGGAACCAGATCCACGTTTCGCAGGTCGCCAAGCTGCGCGAGACGGGCCTTCTGGAAAACGGCCGCTGGACCAAAGAGTACATGGCAGAGAAATTCCCGTACGTCGTGGACTCCGCAACCGGGAAATTGAACCTGGATATGGTGAAGCCGGAAGACGCGAACGCGGTCGGCGAGGTGATTTTCATGCACCACTGCAACGACTGCCACGCGCGTACTTTGGGTTATAACGGATTGAGCCTCCTTTCCACCTCGGCGAGAAAAGGCGAGTTGAAAGAGCTTTTGCTCAATCTGGACTCGATGATCTACTACATGCCGCCGTGGTGCGGAACGGAGAAAGAGGCGGAACTGCTGGCCGGCTACCTGGAAAGCATCGCGGAACCGCATCCGGCCGCGGGTTTTGTGGGGACGACGCTTCCAGCGTCGTTGAACGAGGAAGGATCCACTTCCGCCCAATCCTCAACTCAAGCCGCTCAGACTGACGACGCTGGAAGCGTCGTCCCCGAAAAGGAGGAAACTTCTTCCCCTCAAATTCCCACTGAAGCCGCTCAGACTGACGACGCTGGAAGCGTCGTCCCCGAAAAGGAGGAAACTTCTTCCCCTCAAATTCCCACTGAAGCCGCTCAGACTGACGACGCTGGAAGCGTCGTCCCCGAAAAGGAAGGAGGCGCCCAATGACCCCGATCGATATGACTTCGCTTCAGCCGCTTTCGGCCCCGGTTTGGTTCATCATTTTCTTCAAGATTTTGGGGTTTGTCCTGCACTGTCTGCTGATGAACCTCTGGCTCGTGGCTTTGCCGCTTGCGGTCCTGCTCCACTGGAAAGGCGGCGAGAACGCGCGCCGCTGGGGGAGCCAGCTCATTCGTCAGATGCCGATTTACATTACGTTCGGCGTGAACTTCGGGATCGTGCCTCTGCTGTTCATCCAGCTCATTTACCCGCAGGCATTTTACCCGGCGACCATCCTCATGGCGTGGCACTGGTTCCTGATCATTTTCCTGCTGATCCCGGCCTACTACGGCGTTTACCTTTACGCCTACGCTGTGAAGCGTGACCCGGAAAACGTCCCGGCCTACCGCCGTGCCGCAGGTTGGTTCTCTGCGTTCCTGTTCCTCTGCATCGGTTTCTTCTTCGTGAACGCGCTGACGCTTACCGCCCAGCCCGAAATGTGGAAGGAGATCTGGCTGAACAAATCGTTCGCCGGCGCTGCGCTGGGAATCGGCTCCGCCGTGCGTGACGCCGTGATTTGGCCGCGCTGGGGCATGATGTTCGGCCTGGCTTTCGGAACGACTGCCGTTTGGACTCTCGTGGACCGGAACTTCTTCCAGAAGGACGTGACGGACGTGTATCTCACGTGGTCAGCACGTTTCGCAAGAGTCTGCGCTTTCGTCGGGGCCTTCATTTTCGCGGTGTGCAGTGTAGCCTTTACAAAGATGATCACCGGCGTGGAACTCCCCACGTGGGTCAACGCCTGGATCGCGGGACCGGTTCTCGTTCTACTCGTCGTTCTGGCATTTGGAAAAGCCCGATCTGGTTTGCTTGCGCTCGTGGCGCTGGCGCTTCAGGTCGTCTCGCTGGCGGTTTTCGCCTGTGTGCGTCAGTGGATCCAGACGGCCCAGCTGAACGACTTCCTCCCGATCGATCAGTTCAAGGTCGTGACGGACCTTGGCCCGATGTGTCTGTTCCTCGGCACGTTTGTCCTGGGCGTTCTGGTGCTCGTGTGGATGATTACCGCAGCGATTAAAGCTGTAAAGTGATTTTCAAAAAAATTATGGGGACGGCGCTGAATGGGTTGTCCCCCGTATTAACGTGAACGCCTGCGGCCGCGGGGGCGTTTTTCCGGTTTCACTTCCGAGACCGGTTTTCCTATCGATTTTTTTAGCGCGTCGATACGGTCGCGGATGGCGGCGGCGCGCTCGAATTCCAGCTTCCCGGCCGCATCCATCATTTCCGCTTCCAGCTCCGAAATGAATTCCTGTGTCACGATCTCTTCTTCGCTCTTTCGGCCCACGGCGGCATTGGCGCGGCGGTAGGCCTCCGCCTCTTTTTCGATCCCGAGGTCAATATTTTTCTTGATCGTCTGCGGCGTAATGCCGTGCGCGAGGTTGAACTCGTTCTGCATTTGGCGGCGTCTGGCCGTCTCGTCGATTGCGTGGCGCATGGCCTCCGTCATTTTGTCGGCATAGAGCAGAACCTTGGCGTTCACGTTTCGCGCGGAACGGCCGATCGTCTGCATCAGGGACGTTTCACTGCGCAGAAAGCCCTCTTTATCCGCGTCGAGGATCGCCACGAGCGAGACTTCCGGAAGGTCCAGACCTTCACGCAGGAGGTTCACGCCCACCAGAACGTCGAACTGGCCCTGACGCAGCTCGCGCAGAAGTTCGACCCGCTCGAACGCGTCCAACTCGCTGTGGAGCCACTTGCACCGGACGTTTTTTTTGAGGAAGTACGCCGAAAGGTCCTCGGCCAACCGTTTCGTCAGAGTCGTGACCAGGACACGCTCCCCTTTGGCCGCCCGCTCTTTGACCTGCTCGAGCAGGTGCGGCACCTGGCCGGGAGATGCGATCGGCGAGACGGGGGACTCGCCCGCCTTGCACTCGGTCGCGGGGATCACCTCGATGATCGGGTCCAGAAGGCCCGTGGGGCGGATCACCTGCTCGATGTACTTCCCGCCGGTCTTTTCCAGCTCGTACGGCCCCGGCGTGGCGGAGACGTAGATCACCTGATTGACGCGCTCCTCCCACTCCGAAAACGTGAGCGGCCGGTTATCGAGCGCACTCGGAAGACGGAAGCCGTGCTCGATGAGTGTTTTCTTGCGGTTCCGGTCCGCCGACTGCATCCCGCGGATCTGAGGGACCGTCACGTGCGACTCATCGACGAAAAGGAGGTAATCCTCCGGGAAGAAACTGAAAAGCGTGTCGGGCGGCGTTCCCGGCTCGCGGCCCGAAAGCGGCTGGCTGTAGTTCTCGACCCCCGGGCAGTAACCGACCTGCTGGAGCATTTCGATGTCGTACCGGGTGCGGGCGGAGAGGCGCTGCGCCTCCAGAAGTTTTCCTTCGTCCTTGAACTTTTCAAGCTGTTGGGCCAGTTCCTTGCGGATCTTCACCAGAGCGTTGGCGACGCGCTCCTCGGGGAGGACGAAATGCTTGGCCGGGAAAACGTCCGCCTCTTCCATGCGCTCCACGACCTCGCCGGAGGTCGGGTCGATAATGGAGATCTGCTCGATCGTGTCGCCCCAAAACTCGAAACGGAAGGCGAATTCCTCGTAGCTGGGGAAGAGTTCCACGCAGTCGCCCCGGGCGCGGAATTTCCCGCTTTCCAGCTCCATGTCGTTGCGCTCGTACTGGATCTGAATGAGCCGGCCAAGGAATTCATCCCGGTCGAGCTGGTCGTTCACACGGATCTTGATCATCATGTCCTTGTAGTCGGACGGCGACCCAAGGCCGTAAATGGAGGAAACGCTCGCCACGACGATCACGTCCCGCCGGCTGACGAGAGAACTGGTCGTCGCCAGGCGCAGGCGGTCGATCTCCTGATTGACCGAGGCATCTTTTTCGATGTAAATGTCGCGCTGGGGAATGTACGCTTCCGGCTGGTAGTAGTCGTAGTAGCTCACGAAATACGTCACCGCGTTATGCGGGAAGAACTGCTTGAACTCGGAATAGAGCTGGGCGGCGAGCGTTTTGTTGTGCGACATGACGAGGGTCGGGCGCTGAACCGCCTGGATCACGTTGGCCATGGTGAACGTTTTCCCGGAGCCGGTCACTCCCATGAGAGTCTGGACTTTTTCACCGGCACGAAGCCCCGCCACAAGCTGCTCGATCGCCTCCGGCTGGTCGCCTGATGGCTGAAAAGGAGAAACGAGTTGAAAATCCATTTTACAATCGATTCAGAAAGTCAATTAATTCCGGGCACAACGGGCAGTCCCGCTCTCCGGAAATCGTTTTCAAAAAGGGAAGTTTCTATTTTACCACGTTTTCAGGTTAAGAAAAGCCCCCCTCCTTTGATTTTTCTCTTGGCCTCAAAAGGACACGGAGCAGGATTTTGGGTCGGGATTTAAACACGAATTTTCACGGATTAGGAGGATTAAAAGGATTTCTGTTGATTGGTTCCGTGTATGTTGTTTTTACCTCACGCGGAGATGCGGAGCCACGGAGGATTTGAGAATGGGCGCGAATTGCCAAAGGCTAAACGTACCCAAGTATTCCCACCAATAAAACTCCGCGCCTCCGCATCTCCGCGTGAGGTAAAAAAGTAGTGCTGAGTCTCTCTCCCCGGTACGCACTAGTCGGATGCCCCTATTTTTTCAGGTGGATTTCATTCTCCAAATGATTCCAAAAATTACCGCGGGAACGAGGAGAAGCAACAGCCACGGCTAAATGTACCAAAGAATGGCAGTCAAGGACAAAAAGCCCGCAATGTAAAAAATCCAGATAAAAATTTTGCGGGTATTATCATGGAAAACCAGAAATTCAGCAAAAATCTGAACAAAAATATCTTTAAAATATTCAAACATGATCGACCTCCATAAGAATTAAACCATTTTCCCTGAAAAAAGTCAAGTGGGGACCATGAAAAAATGAATGTTTATCAAAAATTTCCACCCCCCCTCTTTTCAAACGTTCATAATCATTTATAATACTGAAATCGTATAGTTTCCATTTCCTGAAATCCTTAACCATTTAAACGATTATGTTACTGATCTGGCTTTTGACCATCCTTTTCGTCTTCATTACGATCTGCGTCGGCGTGTGGGGAATGAAACGTTCCCGGACGCTGGGCGACTTCTTCATCGGCGGGCGAACGCTTGGCCCGTGGGTCTCCGCCTTTGCGTACGGCACAAGTTACTATTCCGCCGTGATGTTCATCGGCTTTGCCGGTCAGCTCGGGTGGGGTTTTGGTCTGAACGTCCTCTGGATCTCCTTCGGGAATACGTTCCTCGGGTGCCTGCTCGCCTGGTTCGTGCTCGGGTACAGGACGCGCCGCATGACGCAGCGTCTAGGGGTGATGACCATGCCGGAGTTTTTTGACCGGCGTCTGAACGCACCGATGCTCAAGATTTTCGCGGCCGTGATCATCTTCCTGTTCCTCCTTCCGTACAGCGCAGCCGCATTCACGGGCCTCGCTTACCTGTTCAAGGTCACGCTCGGAATCGATTTCGCGTACGCCCTGATCGGGATGTGCGTCGTGACGGCGATTTACCTCATTCTGGGCGGCTACATGGCGATCAGCCTGAACGACTTCATTCAGGGAACGGTCATGCTCGTCGGGTCGATCCTGATGTTCCTGATCCTGACGCACAAAGTGGGTGGTTTCTCCGAGGCCATCTCGACGATCCAGACGAACTACCCGGCCCACCTCGGCGGGAAACTTCCCCCTTGGTACATCATCGCAGGCGCGACGTTCATGACCTCGTTCGGGGTCTGGGGCCTCCCACAGATGGTCCAGAAGTTTTACGCGATCAAGGACGAAAAGCAAATCCTGCGCGCGGCGATCGTCACGACGGTTTTCTCCTTCGTCGTGGTTTTTGCCGGCTACTTCAACGGCAGCATGATGCACATTTTCTACACGAATCCGGCGGTCGTTACGACGTCCGAAGAGGCCGCGGCGTATGAAGAAGCCCTTCAGAAAACCGGGACCGTGAAAGACGAGAACGGGAAGATCGTCCCGACCCCCGCGCCGTACGTTACGAACGAGGACGGCAGCCAGAAGAAAAAGGGCGACAAACCGATCATCGCGTACGATGAGCTGGTCCCGCGTCTGCTTCAGACTCAGCTTCCGCCGGCACTCATGGCGGTCATCGTCGTGTTGGTCCTTTCTGCCACGATGAGCACGCTCTCCTCGCTGATTTTGGTCGCGTCGAGCGCCATCGCCATCGACCTTTACAAAGAACACGCCGATCTTGACGAATCGTCCCAGAAACCACTTTACCTGATCCGATTCCTGAACGGGCTTTTCATTCTGATCTCGGCTCTGCTGGCGCTTTTCAAGTTTTCGTTCATCGTGGCGATGATGTCCCTCTCGTGGGGCTGCGTCGCGGGTGCGTTTATGGCGCCGTACCTTTACTCACTTTACTGGAAGCGGCTCAACAAATACGGGGCCGTCGCCGGAATGGTGACCGGTTTGACGCTGAACATCGTCCTGTTCCTGTGCGGCGTGAACTCGACGCTGGCCGCCTCGCTGGCCATTCTGGTTCCGTTCATCGTGATCCCGGTCGTGACGCTCTGCACACCCAAGCCGGATAAAGAATTGGTCGATTCCGCCTTTTACGACAAATTAGAATCTGGAGTTGAAACGGTATGAAAAAGTTCTTCATTTTTGCTTGTGCGTGGCTGGTTTCCCTATGTGTTTTCGCCGAGGAAATGACCCGCGATCTGGTGTACTACGTGCCCGAGGCTGAGATCACCGGCGACGCGGAGTACGCCCGCGAGCGATGCAAGCTGGACGTTTACCGTCCCGAGACCGTCGAGTCGCAGAACGCTCCGGTCGTGGTCTGGTTCCACGGCGGCGGTCTGTCGGGCGGAAACCGCCACATTCCGGGCCAGTTCAAGGACCAGAAATTCCTGGTCGTCCCGGTCAACTATCGGCTTTACCCCAAGGCACACTGCCAGGACGCGATTTTCGACGCGGCGGCCTCAGTCGCCTGGGTTTTCGACCACATCGCCGAGTACGGCGGCGACCCGAAAAAAGTTTACGTTTCGGGCCACTCTGCCGGCGGTTACTTGAGCGCCATGGTCACGCTTGATCCGCGCTACCTCGCCAAATTCGGCAAGAGCAGCATGGACCTGGCGGGTGCGTTCCCGGTCAGCGGCCAGATGACGACGCATTTCCAGGTGGTCGGCGAGCGCGAAGACCCGACGAAAACCCACGGCGCGAATAATCCGCTGCAGATCGATGAAATGGCGCCGCTGCACTACACGTCGGCCATCTGCCCGAACATTCATTTCCTCGTCGGCGACCCGGAACTGGAATGGAAAGGGCGCGTGGAGGAAAATTACCTCATCGCCGCGATGCTGCGTACGGTCAAGGACCACAACGAGGTCGAGATCCAGTCCTACAAAGGGACGAATCACGGCACGGTCGCAACGCCCGCGTGTGAGTACGTAAGGGACTACCTCAACCAGAAGTGAGTGAGTTTTCAGTTCCCAGTTTTCAGTTACTGACTACAACTGATAACTGAAAACTGACAACTGAAAACTTTAAAATTTTCCCCGCCCCCTCTTTTCAAAACCGATCAAATCCTCTATAATAGACCATAGTTGAAATTTTCCCACCTTTTTCTTCAGGATTTGACTAATGAAAACTGCAATCATTACCGGCGGGGCGCGCGGGATCGGGCGTGGTATCGCCGAGCGCCTAGCGAAAGAAGGCTGGGCTCTCGCCTTATGCGGCTCGAAACCCGCTGATGAACCCAAAGTCATTCAGGCCGTGGCGGAGATCGCCGCCCTCACCTCCGAAAAAGTCCTTTACTTCCAGTGCGATGTTTCGTCCGCGACCGACCGTGCCGCTTTCCTCGACGCTGTAGAAAAGGAGTTTGGAACCGTTCAGCTCCTCGTGAATAACGCGGGGGTCGGTGCGCGTGTTCGGGCCGATGTTCTGGACATGACCGAGGAAAATTACGAGTGGCTCATGAAGATCAACCTTCAGGGGCCGTTCTTCCTGACCCAGGCCGTCGCAAAGCGGATGATCGCGGCCCGGGAAGCGGGAAATACCGAGCCGTTCACGATCATCAACACGTCGTCGATCAGCTCGACCGTCGCCTCGATCAGCCGCGGCGAGTACTGCATTTCCAAGGCCGGCATTTCCATGGCGACGAAGCTCTGGGCGGTTCGGCTGGCTCCGCACGACATTCAGGTTTACGAGATCCGCCCTGGCATCATCAAGACGGACATGACCGCGGCCGTGACCGAGAAATACGACCGGCTTATCGCGGAAGGGCTGGTGATCCAGAACCGCTGGGGTTTCCCGGACGACATTGGGCGCGCGGCCGCCATGCTCGCCCGAGGTGATCTGCGTTACAGCACCGGCCAGGTCATTATGGTCGATGGTGGGATGCAGATCGAACGACTCTAACCAAATTATGAATGAAGAATTATGAATTATGAATTTTAGTTTTCAGTTTTCAATGCTAACATTGGAAAAAATGAACTGAAAACTGGAAACTGAACCCCTTTTTCTGCCGAAGGCAGAATGCTGATTACTGACTACTGACTACTTAAAAGGCCAGGTTTTCCATGAAAACTCGCATTTTATCCTTCATTTTCGTTTTGTTTGCCGCGTCGTTTTCCCTCGCACAGGGGGGGAAGACCGCGGGTATCCTGCTAGACCAGCCGGCCGGTAGAGTGCCGGATCTGGAAAGCTCATTTGCGCTGGAAGTTTCTGCCCAGTTAAACGGCGTGACGGTAAAACCGTTCTTCACGCAGGACTCCGACGAGAAACTTCAGGTCATCGGGGAACTTCCCGACGCACTCTGGATCCATCAGGGTGACGAGGCGGACGCCGTCGGGCCGCTTTACTCGCCGGAATGGACCGAGGCGATTCAGAAGTACGTCGCAGGCGCCACGGCTGATAAACCTCGTGTCGTTCTGCTGACGGGCGGTGCGGTCCGGGTGCTCCAGACGCTTGGTTTCGCGGATGTGACGGCTCCCCCAATGACCATCATGAATGACCGCTACCAGGTCGGCCTGATTCCTACGGATGGCGGCCAAAACGCGCTTTGGAACGGTCTGACCTCCGATCGGGATGTTTTCTGGTTCACAAACGCGGTTTACCAGGCTTTCCAAAAATGTGACCTCGTGCCCAAAGACGGGACAGAAATCCTCGTCGCGGCCGATGTACCGGGGGGACCTCATCTTCCACTTTTCCTCGTGAAGCGCGGGAACTGTCTGTTCTTCGTGCTCCCGTGGTACTTCTCCCAGCTTTACGACCACGCCGCAGAACCGTTCCGCGTGAACGTAGAGACTTTCCTGAAAAACGTGCTGACGTGGGACTTCACACCGGAAAATCTCGAAGCACTAACCACACACGTGGACCCGAAGATCGTCCAGCGTAATACATTCCTCAAGGGGATCGAATCGCTCGGGAAAATGATGGCGGGTTACAAGGAAAAAACCGGAAAAGCCTACCCGAATGAAGAAGAATTCCTGAAGAAACTGAACGATTTGCGCAACGCACAGGAACCAGACCTCGCTGCGCTTGAGGTCCTGAAACGGGATATCTTGCTCATACACCCGGATATAAACTTTGACCGGATCCTTTTTGTGAAACGCCGAGGGTCGAATCTGAACCTTCCGCAAAACTACAACAGTAACTGCGTGCTTCCCAAAACCATCCCGGCGGGGCTGAGCCTTCCGAGGAACTCAACCAGCAACTCCTCACTGCCGAAAGAGAATTACGGAAACACGATTTGCGAGTTGAACATTCGAACCGGCGCGCAACGAACCCTTTACACTCCGCCGAACGACTTCTGGGTCGGTGACCTGGAACTCCACTTTGACGCGGATAGGGTACTTTTCTCCATGCCGTCACCGACGTTGACGGACTCACGCTGGAGGATATGGGAACTGCCTCTGACTGAGGGCCAAACGCCTGCCGAGCCGAAACTCATGGAAACCATCGAGGCGGATGACGTGGATAATTACGATGCGTGCTACCTGCCTGACGGCGGTTTGTGCTTCTGCTCGACGGCCTGCTTCACGGGCGTTCCGTGCATTAACGGTTCAGGCCACGTCTGTAATCTCTACCGGAAAGCTCCGGACGGCAAAATTTCCCAGCTTACCATTGAGCAGGACCATGACTGGAATCCGGTTTTGCTTCCCAATGGACGAATCCTGTATTTGCGTTGGGAATATTCCGACCTTCCGCATGGCTTCTCGCGCATCATGATGCACGCCAACCCGGACGGCACGAACCAGACGGAGTACTACGGCAGTGGCTCGTACTACCCGAACACGATGTTCTACGCACGGCCGATTCCGGGAACGTCCCGTTTCTCGGCCATCATCAGCGGCCACCACGAGATCCCGCGAGTGGGCGACCTGGTGATTTTCGACCCGTCTAAAGGCCGTAAGGAAGCGGAAGGCGCGGTGCAGCGGATCCCCGGGGCCGGAAAGCCGGTTTTGCCCATTCGTCTTGATTTCCCGATCGCTCAGACATGGCCAAAATTCAGCCAGCCGTTCCCGATTTCCGACACGCTGTTCCTGGCTGCTTGCCAGTTCAACGCCGGAAGCCCCTGGTCGATCTACCTCGTGGACACTTACGACAATATGTTGGAAATCGCGCGTCCGGAAAAAGACGAAGCTGGAAACATCTATACGTTCCAGGAACCGACCCCCATCCGTAAAACGGAATGCCCGCCCGTCCGGCCCGACCGCACGAACTGGGAACGGAGCGACTGCGACGTTTTCATCGCGGACATTTACTACGGCCAGGGTCTTCCCAATGTTCCACGTGGAACCGTGAAAGCCCTGAGACTCTTCACTTACGAATTCGCGTATCAGGGAATGGGCGCCGAGCCGCACAGCGTGGGGCTTGACGGTCCGTGGGACCCGAAACGTGTGATAGGTGTGGTCCCGGTTTACCCCGATGGTTCCGCCAGCTTCAGGATGCCGGCCAACACGCCGGTCGCGTTCCAGGCGCTCGACGCAGAAGGCCGCGAGATCCAGCTTATGCGCTCCTGGACCACCGCCATGCCGGGCGAACAGGTTTCCTGCACCGGCTGCCACGAGGAACAGAACTCCGTTGTCCCGACAATGCCCAGCCCCATGGCATCGCGTAAGCCGCCCGTGGACGTAATACCCGAATTCGGTGTAGGAGCCGGAGCCTTTGAGAAAGTCCGTGGGTTCAGTTTCCAGCACGAGATCCAGCCGATTCTGGAAAAGCATTGTACGGTTTGCCACGACGAAGACTCGAAATCGGAGCAGAAATCTGATATTTCGTTCCGGAACGGTCCCCCGGTCCCGGCCTTTGATTCGACGAGCGGGTACAATACGCAGTCGCGTTTCTCGCCATCGTACTACAATTTGCGCCGTTACGTCAGGACGCCGACCAAAGAAAGCCAAATGCCGGTCCTGAAGCCGTACGAGTTCCACGTGGAATCGACGCTTTTGGGTCAGATTTTGCGTCAGGGACATTTCGGAGTTCAGCTTTCGGCAGACGACTGGGCGCGCCTGAACACGTGGATCGACCTGAACTGCCCGTACTACGGAAGCTGGGGCGAGTCGCGGAACTACGCCATCGCGCCGCAGGTCAAGCACCAGTTTGAGCGCCGCAAGGCTCTGCGACTGCTCTACACCGCCGCGACGGGTACGGACGCCGACGACCCGGTCGAATTCCCCGTGGCTCCGGCACCAGGCGAGGCACCGAAACCGCCGCACAAAGACCACTTTGTGGAGCGCACACAGCCCACAGCCTCACCGATCGACGCAGGTTCGATTCCTGCCGGGTCGGTTGAAACGCTGGAAATCGCGCCGGGCGTGACGCTCAATCTGGTGAAAGTCCCCGGCCAATCGTGGAAGATTGGGCAGTTTGAGGTCACGAACGAGCAGTTCTCGGCCTTCGACCCAAAACACAATACGGGCGTTGAGTACGGCGACTTTATCCACTTCAGCCCGAACGAGGCCGGTTGGCTTCTTTCACGCAAGCAGCAGCCTGTGGCGCGTATTTCGATTGCCGAGGCCGAGGCGTTCTGTGAGTGGCTCAGCGCTAAAACGGGTCGGAAATTCAGCCTTCCAACCGCGGAAGAGTGGCGTTTTGCGGCTCTGGCCGGTAAACCGGATGAAAAAGATTTCTGGTTTGGAGACCTGAACGCCGATTATGCCCGGTTCGAAAATCTTTCGGACCTTCAGAACCAGCTCATCAATCCGCGCTCGTGGAAAGGCCGTATCGATGCGCTCCCGCCGTGGCGTATTGCAGACGGAAACGTCAATGACCGTTGTCGGGTTAGTGCCCTTGTTGGAAGTTACAGTGCGAACCCGTGGGGTCTTTATGACGTACATGGTAATGTTTCGGAGTGGACCTCCAGCAAAACTCCCACCGGTGAAAGTATCGCTCTGGGCGGTTCGTGGTACACACCATCGCGTTACTCAGGAGTTCAGTCTGAGCGGCACTTCTCGGCAGGTCAGGAAACATTCGACGTGGGTTTCCGTGTAAAATGTGAATAAATGCCGAAACAATTCTCAGGAGCGGATTGGGAATTAACCTCCCATGAAGCTCCTGACCTCAATGTAACCTTGACTCTTCTGTCAAACTTCAGACTCTCTAATTCAAAGGATTGAAACTATGGAGCAATCAAAACCTTCTCGTCCAACAGATTCGACCGTCATCATGCATCGGCCTCAGAACATTCGAGATTATTCGGCGATTCCTCTCGATCGAAATACCAATCTTATGGCAGAAACTGCCTCGGCAACCTCTCTTGACTGCGGCAAGCCGGTGAATTTTTTGATGAATGAATATCTCAATCTGATTCAATCGAAAAATCTGACTGATCAGGAAAACATTTCGATGGAATATGAACTGGGAAAAGGCGGTCAGGGAATTGTATTTTATTGCAAAAGCTCAGGAAGTGACAATTTTCAGGTTCCTGTCGCGTTAAAATTTTTCTCACCCGAAGGATACAAGTCGGAGGAAGAATACGAAAAGGGCATGATGTACAACGCGAAAGTCCTCTCCACCATCGGCGCGATCCAGCACGACAATCTTCTCGCGATTCGTAACTGGTACAAATGCAATAATATTCAAATCATGGAAATGGAGTGGATCGACGGTTACGATTTGTATCAGCTCATGAAAAATTCTACGATTGAGCAGATGCAAAAAAATCTTCCGAAAGATGAACTGGCTTATCGGATGGAAGTTGTCATTTCCCCCGGGAAAATCAAGCCGAGACTCAAAACTGGAGTGGCTTTGACGATTATTCGCCGCTGCCTCGACGCTCTTTCAGCTCTCCACGAACACTCGATCGCTCACGGCGACATCAAGCCGGCCAACATCATGCTGAAAAAGATTGGTGGTGTAAAAATCATCGATTATGGTTCAACCATTTTCCTTCAGGACGCACCATCACTGAAGTTCTGCACGCCGCTTTATGCCGCTCCGGAACTCCTTATCGACAAATCAAAACCCCCAACACCTCAGTCTGACCTGGCCAGTTTGGGGTACGTCCTGATCGAACTTCTTTCAGGTCAGGTACCTTTCAATCTGTTTACAGAAGATGGAAAACCCATTTCGACTCAAGATTTAATAGACCAGAAAATCTCCCTCGTTGACCAGATGGAAAAGATCCTCCCGGAAGACATTCAGGGTAATTCCATGCTCGTGAACTGCCTGATCGGAATGGTTCACCCTGATTTGAGATTTCGATTCCATTCTGCTAAAGACGCAATCATTAATGAATCAGGAGTCGGACGAATCTTGCGTTCCCTTGTAGAAGCCCACATGGTCAGTGAATTCGATTTGGACATTATGTCGTGGATTCGAGGCTTGAATTTATAAGCCGAGTGTCAATCAATAAAGGCGCCAGCTTGGGACAATCCTCAAAATCAACAAATTTTAGCACTTTTCCTCAAGTATAAACTTTACCATTCCGATAGTGAATACATAAACCCCACTATAATTAGATGGAGAGGTAAAGATGATTACGCTGCGAAAGGATTCGTCAGTCAGAAATGTAGTTTGGACTATTGGTCTAGCACTGTTTTGTGTACTGGGAAATCAGTCCTTCAGCCAGGATTCTGCAAAAACGGTGACTCTCGCTGAACTGGAACAGACTGCTTTGCTTAATAATCCGACCATTCAAGGCTATGAACAGAAAATCAACGCTCTGAATGGCTATTGGGTCCAGGCAGGTCTTGGCCCCAATCCAGAAATTGGTTACGTCGGTGAGGAAATGAGTGGTGCGAATCCCGGCGGTCGTCAGGGGTTTGAACTTTCTCAGGAATTCCTTGGTGGTAATCAGCTTCATCACGCCCAGCAGGTCGTCTGCCAGCAGATCGCAACGGCTCAGCAGGAGCTTGAAATCGCGAAAACGCGCGTCCTGACCGACGTCCGTGTCGCGGCTTATGAATATCTTGCGATCCAGAACAAACTCTTTCACCTTCGTGAGATTCTGAAAAATGACCAGCAAATGGCCGCCAGCCTTGAAACCAGCTACAAAAACGGGAACGCTTCCCGGTTGGATTATGTCAACTCGCGCATCGCCGCCAGAAAATCCGAGCAACAGCTCTGTGCCGCTCAGAATGAACTGGACGCAGCATGGGATCGTCTCGTGTGCCTCATCGGCCAGCCAGAGCGCGAGCCTGAAATACTCAAGGCCGACCTGAACCAGACTGCGGAGCAAAAATCGTGGGAATCCTATGCTTATAATTTGATCAATTCCAGCCCCGAAGTGATCCGCGCCGAAGGAAAGGTCGCAGAAGCCCAGAAAAAAGTCAATTACGAAAACTCGAAGAACAGCCAAAACTTCACTGTATCCGGCGCTCTCATGTACAACACAGAAGAACACGTGATCGAAGGTTCCGTCGGCGTGAGTATGCCCCTGCGGATCCGCGACCGGAACCAGGGTAATATTTCTGCCGCGTGCAGCGAAGTGATCCAGGCGCAGAAAGATCTCGAGCGCGTGAAGCTGAACATCCAGCACCGTCTGGCGGGCGTTTATCGTGAATACGCCACTGCGTGTGAAGATTTGGCGATGTACCGTGAATCCCTGCTCCCCGAGGCTGCCGAGGCGCTTGAACTCGCCAAAAAAGCCTACGAGAACCAGGAAACCAGTATGCTGGACCTCATTACCGCCCAAAAGAACTACAGAGAAACCAATATTGAGTACTACGACGCGTTGTGCAAGTACTGGACCTCCCTGACCCTTCTGGAAGGTAAGCTGCTCGACGGGTCGTTGGAAGATTCGTCCTTATAATTAAATAGTCCGTGGTTAGCCGCAACACTGACCACGGACTTCTTGGATCTAAAAACTAATTCGGGATCGTCACGACCTGACCGTCACGGCGGTTTCCGAGGCGTTCGTGTACGTCAATGTCTATGCTGTAGGAGATTCTTTGCACCGAAGCGTCGCACATGACCATGCCAAAGGAACCGGCATGACAGCTCCCGAAGAGGAAGTGCGAGTCATACCCTGCCCGGTCCTGACGGGGTAAACCGCCGCTCTGGCCACGAGCGCACGTCCGGCTGTTATCGTCATCAAATCCCGAATAGCAACCCAAATCGTCACCTGAGACGCTCACTTCGTAGCAGGAAGCATTGATCCCCTTCTCGCCGACCAGGTACGTATTCGTCGTTCCGTCCCGAATTTCACCCATGTAGGTCTGGCTTTGGGAGTACATCACCCCCGTAATTTCTGCGGAGCAATCAGATCGCTTGAAAGTTCCATTGGCCACGGCCTCATAGGATGAACTGTACTGGTGCGTCTGAGGATTATCGTAGTCCCCCATACAGGACGCGTAGTCCGACTTGGCGCGCTCGGTAATGCTCGTACTGTAGTTGCTTGCCGTTCCACTTGTACTTGGGTAATTCTTTGGCGAGCGGCGGGACGGGCAGTAAAGAAATGAGAGCGGAGTCTGGACCATAACATCCGCCTGGGCCGTATTCTTCGTCGTGATGGAACCATCCGCCATAATACTATAAAGGGCAGTTTGCTCCATGTAGGGGAGGAGTTGGTATTCCCAGCTTCCCGGCTGCTTCGGCCCGGTTCCGAGGTCCGCATCTCCAACCCAGTAGCATCCCCAGCCAGCACTTGGGAAGTACTTCATCGCAGCTTCGAAGTTCATCGTCGCAAGTCCCATCTGCTTCAGATTATTGGAGCACTGCATTTGGCGGGCCGCCTCACGTGCCTGTTGAACGGCCGGCAAAAGAAGGCCTACCAACATCCCGATGATCGCGATGACAACGAGTAATTCAACGAGGGTAAATGCGGAGGTTTTACGCATTGCAGATCCTTTCCTAAACATAATCTTGGCGAAGATGATGACATCAAAACCACTTATTTTATTATACGCAGGCCAAAATGTTTTGTCAAGTTAAAAGTTTAAAATCTGCTGAAAAAATCAAAATATTTAAAATCTCTTCTCACATACAGAACTCCATCACACGGTTCAACACGTCGTAACCATCGAGTTTCAGGCAGTCCTGCAGGCAGACCAGCGCGTCGTGGCCTTCCGGCAGAAGCTCGTACTTGCGGCGGACGGAGCCGATGCAGAAGTCCATCCCGAGTGGGTTGGTCAGCGTGAGGAACGCACTTTCCAGCGGCGTTTTGACCAGCTCACCGTTTGAGCGGCGCGGCGGGAGCATGACCGTGAAATTGCTCAGACCGACCGACGCGTGAAAGCCTTTGAAAGCTGGATCGTCGTGCATCATTTGCATCGTCTTGTACAAACGGGCAAAATTCCCCTCCGTGTCGGTCCCGATCGGCGCGACTCCCGGGTCGAAAATGCAGTCGGAGGTCGGGATCCCCGCCTCATGAGCTTTCTCTAGCATGGCACGCGCCGCATCGTAGGTTTCTTCAGCCGTATGGCAAGGAATATCCTCACCGTTGACCCGGTTTTCCGTCACGAGCAGGATCGGGCGGAACGGGCAGATTTTGTAAAGCTCGAACATTTCGGTCCGCAGAGGGGAAATCGAGTTGAGGATCGGCATTCCGCGAGACGAATCATAAACTTTCAGTGCCGCTTCGGCCATCGCCATGTCCGGCGTGTCGATCGAAATGGGAAGTGAAACGGCCGACTGCACGAGCTGGACCATCTCCGCGAGAAATTCGGCACTTCGCACGCCAACGTTCACGTCGATGTAAGCCGACTTTTCGGCCTGGAACTGAGCCAGCGCGCGGATCCCATCCAGGTCGTTCGCGTCAAAAAGCGCCTGAGTGGAGGGCACGGAATCATTAATGGACTCACCGATGAGAGAAAAATTCGGAATCATAAAATCTCCTTTATTAACGAATGAATAATGAACAGCGAATAACGAATAATGATTGAAATGAGCTAAATCTCAAGTGGACAAATAGCGAATGGAAGACTAAACTCTTTCTCCTCATTATTCGTTATTCATTCTTCATTATTCGTTCGAACAAACGATCAGTGCTCTAAATCCCAATATTTGCGGTCGGTCTCGTACGGATCGATCGGGTCGCCTTCTTTGTAATCCGGCGGAAGGACGCCGTAACGGACCATTTCCCGCGTGTACCACGGATTGGGATGGAACGGTTTCAGGCTGAAATGCGTCCGCTCGTCCGTGATGTACTTCTGCGCGCGTTTGATGGCGGCCAGAATGATCTGGTAGTCCGGGTCATTTGTGTCCTTGAAAATGATTTCCGGGACCCATTTCCCGTTTTCGTCCTGACGTTTGCACCGCTGGAACCCACCGGCCTCAGCCGCGAGCGGGCAGCGGATAAAGTTCGACTTTTCCGGGAAGGAAAGGTTAAACGCCCACTGACTGCCGTACTTAGCCGAGCCGCGGGAAATCGAGGAAGGAAGCGCGCGGGCACGCTGCTGATCGTCCCATTTGTGGCACTCAACGCACCGGCGGTTGAACATTTCCACCATCGCCTTGCGCTCCGGCCAGTCCACGTCCGGGTCGGGGATCCGACTGTAATCCTCCTTGCGCTCCAAATTGAATGGCGAGTAGCCCCAAACCAGCGACCCGCAGGCGTCCGCGGCGTACGTTCCGGCAAAGTTCGCACCGACGTTGAGCCAGTACTGTACGGTTTTGAGTTCTTCCGGGGTCATGTTCACGCGACGATTCCCATCTTTATCCGGGTGGCCGCTTTCCATGATCTGGAAGAGCGTACTCGCCTGGCTGCCGATCTCGTACGGCTCGAAATTGCTCATCGGGCGGTTTCGATTATCTCCGAGCATTTGCCTGCCACTTAACAAATTATACGAGTTGACGAAAACGCCCGTCCTCAAGTCGGAGTCCAGGTTTACATTGCCGTCGCGCCGCGATTCGTTGTGGCACTCGAGGCAGTTCTTGTTCAAAATCGGCACGATGTCGCGGAAATAGTCGAAAACGTCAGGGATCCCTGCGATTTTTTCGGGCTTTGCCGGGGGCGTTTTCATGGCGTTCATGAGCTGGAGCCTGTCTTCCGCGGTCGGCGTCATCGTGCGATCCTCGTGGCAGCCGATGCAAATGTTCACCTCGCCCGGCATCAGGCTCGTGAAACTGTGCATCCGCTTCACCGCGTTTCCTTTCTCGTCCAGCGCGATGAAATAGACCGCCCGTTTCGCCGGCAGTTCCATGTAAGCCGAGCCGTCCGGATTGACGGGCACGCGGCCCAGAATGCGCGGGATCGCGAACGTCCCGCCGCTCGAAACGCTCATCATCCCGCCGTTATAGTGGACCGGGATCGGCGTCGCTTCCAGAACGAGCAGTTCCTTGACCGTCCCTTTCGGAACGTCCTTCATTTTGCGGCCCTCGTACAGATTCGCCATTGCGAAGACGCCGGTTTTCTGCGTCGGGTCGGTCGTATCGGCGATGATCTCCTCACGCGGCCGCTTGATGATCGGCTGAACGTCCGCGCACCAGCGGAACGGCTGCTCCTGGGCCGTCGGGAGCGTGTAGATCACCTGCTCGCGTCCTTCTTCATCCAGCACGACGATCGAAGTCTTTTTGACGCAAAGGAACGCCCCTTCACCAAAAGCCCAGGAGTCCGCGTGTTCGTTCCGAATCGAAATCGGCCGCACGGCGTCCGGATCGTCCGGGCCGTTTTTCGGGTCCACGAGCGTGATCGTACCGTAGTGCTCACGCATTCCGTGACCGGGCGAAAACGTCGCGCAGACTTCGTACCGGTGGGAATCTTTCGGGTCGGAATTACCGGCGGAATCCCCGCTCGCCGCGCGTCTGTAAATCGGTTTCGCGCCGAGCATACAGATCCCCGGAGCCTGATTTCCGTAAAAGGCCTGATGCTTCGTCCCATCCGGATTGGTCGTCCAGAGGTGGTGGTAATGAACCTGCGAGCGGTCAATGTACTCCCAACGCATGTACAAAATCTGGCCGTTCGGCATCACCCACGGCGTGTTTTCCTGCTCGGGATTGGCAGAAATCGCGTGAATATTCTCCCCATTTGGGCCGCAGCGGTGGAGGTTCGCCACGCCCGTGAGCCAGCACTGGACCCAGCGTTTCGCCCTGCTCGACGGGAACACGATGTCGCCGTTCGGTAGGTAGCACGGCTCAATGTCGTCCCAGTCCCCGGAGGTAATTTGACGCAGGCCCGTCCCATCCAGATTGATCTCGTACAAGTTGTAGTGCTTCGTCCCGGCTTTCAGGTACGAGAAAATGCACTTCTGCGCGTCGTAATGGACCTGGGGGTCGCGAATGTTTCCATGGGGGTCCTCGAAAAGCGTCCGCACCTCACCCGTATCGAGATTCAGGATCCGCAGCGCGCCGCCGCCCCCAAGCGGGAACGGGAAATTATTCGTCTCGCAGGCATAGTAGCCGAAATTCGCGTACCAATGCCCGTCGTAACTCGCCTCGCGCTCGGCAAACAGGATTTCGTGTACTTCCTCCATGGGACCGCCGGGAGCGCGGAATTTCGCGAGCATATTCCCGACCTGATCGTCCGGGAGCGGCTCGTCTTTCTCGCGCAAGGCCAGGTAATCCCAAAACGACCAGCTCCCGTCGAAGAGACGCATTTTGATGAGGTTTTTTCCTTTTTTTACCAGCCCCGCCGGGATCGTGATGCGCATATTTTCTGGCCAGCCGTGATCAAGCTCCGAGTTCCATTTCGGGAAACCCGGTGGCCCTGGCACGACCCGTTTCGGTTCCAGAACCGTCCCGTTCACAGTCAGTTCCACCTGAGATGGTTCCGTCGGGTGACCATAACACGTCGCCACGACAAAATAAAGTGGAATGTCGTAGTCCTTCTGGGCCTCAAATTCGATCAGTGAGTAAAATGAACGGCCAGCCGCGTGCCAATCCCGCGTCGAATTATGCTGCCGATACCAATCCCGCGGACGGCTTTTCCCAACTACGTAATGCGAAATCGGTTCGTCTTTATCGAAAAAGTCCTCCCATTTGATAAAATGGCGGAATTCGGAGCAGTAACCATCCGCGTAACCAATCTGGAACAGAACATCCGGCTCGGTTGGAGTCTGCGCCTTCAGTAACCCGGAAAGCGCCAAACAAAAAAAGAGGAAACAGAACGTGAAAACCACTGACTGGAAAGAATGGGAAACGGAGATTAATTTTTTCATTTCAGGTTCCTCTCAGGAAGGAGGGAATAATGGGTAATATACGTAAAAACACGAATGGCAACCACAATTTCATTATACTAAAAAATCTTAAAAAGTCAAGGAAAGAAAAGGATTCAATCTTAAAAAAAGGAGAAAATTTGGAAATTTCAGAAAAGATTGCAGAAAAGCCTCTTTAGTGCCATTTTTTCCATTCTTCCCGCGTCACGATCTTGAGCTTTCTATCCCGAACGGTGAAAATCACCGCACCCTCGCGGCCTGTATGAAAGACCTGTGCTCCTAATGAACGGTAGAGATTCGTCGTAAGTTTCTGTTCATTTCCGAACGATTCACAAATCACGAAATACTTCGGCTGGGACCAGAGACCAAATTCCCGAGTGGCACAAGTCTTTCCCCCATGGTGAGGAGCCTGAACGACGTCACAAGGAACTGGCGGGGCTGAAAGCACGTAACCCAGTCCCGGCGGAGCCAAATCGCCCGTAAGAAGAAATCGAACTCCCTGATATTCAACCAAAAGAACCAGAGAATTCGCGTTCGTTTTGTCAGGCTCTGCGTCCAGACACGCCCGCGTTGGGTGAAGGACCGAAATTGTACACTCCTCCGTGACGGAAATCTTATCGCCCGCGACAAGCATTTCAATCGGAATTTTCTTTGCCGAAATCGACCGCGAAAGATTTTGGAGCATTTTGGCCGTCTGTTCTTCTGCTTCCACCAGTCTGATTGAGGCAGGCGAAAGGGCCATATTCCTGGAAAGTTTGGACTTGTTCAACGCCGTGTACATTTGCGGCGACATCATTATTTTCCCAACAGGAAAACGGTTCAAAATTCCTGGAACTGCGTTGTAGTGGTCCATATCCGGGTGAGAAATGACGATTGCATCAAGCCGACGTACACCCGAATTCCAGAGAAATTCTGAAATCGTTCTGGATGGATAGGCCGCTGGAGCAAACTGACCAGCGTCGTACAGGATCGTCTCACCATTGGGAAGCTGAAGCAAAATCGACAGCCCGTGCGAAACGGAAATGAACGAACATCGCAATTCTCCCTTCCGCGAAGTCCCGAATTGCATAAAAGGGATGAGCAGAAGAACCATCATGAAGAGGATCAGAGCGAATTTCCCTCGTGCACGACGCCGTAAAGCCGGGAATACGATCCAGAGTCCCAGGAGTGTATAGAGCAGAACGTTCCAGAAAGTTGGTGTTCCCCGCAGCCAGAGGCAATGCCCCGGAAGTGTACTTCCCCAGTGAATGATCGCTGCCATAAGTCCAAGAGATGTTGAGCACAGCCAGCCGAAAAAAGGGCCAAGAAACGGAACCGGCCCGAAAACCACGACTCCTGCGCCACTCATCATTCCAATCATCAGAGGGATCCAAAGGAGAATGTTCATAAAAATCCCAATGAACGCCGCCACGTGAAACGCCTTCACGACCAATGGAAGCAATACGACCGTCATCTGGAACGAGGCGTACATCAAATTTACGAAACCAAGCACCCATTTTCTCACCAAAACTTTGAGAATCGCCAATCTTGGCGCGTTCGGCACGAGAAGGTACTCCCACGCCGCTTCAACTTTTGGTTCATCCAGAAGGTTTGGAACGTTTGGAGTGTTTGAAATGTGGCTCAGTCGTGGGTCGTAAAGAGACGGCGTGACCATGAGCGTCGCTACCGCAAGAAACGAAAGCTGGGTCCCCGTTGAAAACAACGCGGTGGGATTCAGGATCAAAACCAGAATTCCCGCAGCAGCGAGTGAATTAATGTGGGAGTGATGGCGATTCAACAGGTACGCAACCGTTACGATCGTCACGATGATTCCCGCGCGCAGAGCCGGTGGTCTGCCTCCGCTTACCAGCACATAAAGCCAAACACCCCAAAGTGTAATCACCACCGTGACGAATGGTTTTAGCCCCAACAGACGGCAAAACAGGAAAAAACCTCCTGCCAAAAGACCGACGTGTAAACCCGAAATAGCCAGAATGTGGATGGTACCGGTTTCAAGCATTTCATTCAGGTTTTCGTCAGAAACTTCTTCCCGGCAGCCAAGAATCAGAGCCGAAGCCATCGCCCGAGTTTCATCGTTCAGAAAACGATCCAACTGCTCGTACGCTTTGGCACGAAGCGTCTCAACGGTCCACAGAATTCCCCAAACGCTCGGTTGGCGTATGATTTTCACATTTGCGGGAGATGGAACCCTCATGACCGACAGAATTCTTTGTTGACGGTAATAAACTTTCGGGGAAAAAGCGTAGGGGTTCATCGCCTCCGAAATCCCCGTAAGCAAACCATTCACACGTACAACGTCACCTGTGTGCGCATCATTCAGACGCCCAACCGAACGAACGAGCAATTTTCCTGAAGCCTTTTCCCAACCTTTTGTTGTCCGACGGGCATAAATACGAAGCGTGAATACCGTCACAAATTCCTTGTCAGGGTCGTCCGACTGAAGAAACATTCCACTCTGGGGTTTTGAAAATTGCGGAGGGCTCAAGATCTTTCCTTCTATGGACTCGATCGAAAACGGGTCCTGAACACACCTCGCGATTTCGTTCGACTGATAAAAATTCCAGTACACTTGGTGGTATATTCCCGCAAGAGATGCGATGGCAGAAAGGATAAGCAAATAGCGCGGAATTTCTTTCCTGAAAAACTTTGCAAGAAGTCCGAAGCACACCAGCAGGATTCCAAACCAGAACCAGACACCAAAACCCAGAGCGTTACCCGGCGTTTCAGACGAAAAAAGAATTGAATCGGCAAGAATACCCGTCACGATCATTCCCAAAACAGGAATCAGCGGCTGGTAGTCACGAAAGTTCTTTCCGGCCTGAATATCGGGTTTTGAGAGATTTTCCATTGTAATCCTGGCGGAGGGTGGGCGATGGTGAACGGTCAGGTAACCTCTTAACGTGAAAAAACCTCTCCGACTGTACAGCCGAAGAGGTTTTCGTGGTCGAATTTAACTCAGTCTCATTTGACGCAGGAGTCTTTCAGGCCTTTCAGCGGGCGAATCTTGATTTTGCTGGAAGCCGGTTTGGCCGGAATGTCACGGAATTCACCTTTTTTGAAGGGGTTCTCGACGTGTTTCTGGGCTTTCTTGGCCGGGACAGTTTTCTTCTCAATCTTCAGCAGACCAGGAAGAATGAAAGATCCAGCGCCTTTCGAGGCAACGCTCTTGCGAATCTGATCGGCCAGAGCATCAATGACACTGGCGACCTGTTTTTTGGTCAGGCCGGTGGCTTCCGCGACAGCGGACTGAATTTCGGACTTCGTCATCGGTTTGACGGGTGCGGGGGCTGCTTTTTTAGCCATGGTTTGAATCCCTCCTTGGGATGAAAAAATGGAAACAGGAAAAAAATAAATGGGAAAGGAAAATTGATTTCAGTCGGGGAATTTCCCGTCGAAAACAAACCAGATCCTTTTCTTAATTATGATTAAATCGTTTTTTTCGAAAAAAAACAAGTGGGATTATGGCAAAAAAGCCCAAAAAATCGAAAAAAAGTGAAAAAAAATGAAAAAAATTTACGTTTTGGCCCCATTTTTCAGAGGTTTTGAGAATTTTAAGCTCAAAATCCCCGAAAAAACCCACCTAAATTCATTTCACTTCCTCAACAATTAACCCACTTCCTTCGAGCATTTGAAGAAGATGTTCGTATTGAAGCCGGGCATCTTCCGCGACGCGAACACGCAGGATCGGTTTCCAATATACACCCCGGCCAGCGTCTCCCCACTGATTGATCTGGGTTCCAATTTCCTTCGCGAGACGTTTCACCGTGGGAATCGGTTTCCCGATCATAATCGTCACTGCGTCCGTCCCGGGCGTGGCGCTCAAAATGATTCGATCTTTCCGGCACTCCATCGGAACCGGGCGAGTCAGAGAGGTCATATTGGGACGGTAATTTGCCAATGCCCAGTTTTGTCCTTCCATATCCGCGACACTCTGAACATCGGGACCACCCTGAGCTTGGGGCGGCATCTGACCGGCTTGGCCCGAAACGGGACCTTGATCTCCGTTCATTCCCATTGTTTGGCTGCCCGTGCTGTCCGTTCCGGCCGCGTATTCCTGAGCTGTTTTTCCGCCCTGAATTCTGGAATCCTTTTCATTTTGCCCAGTTGAAGGAGTTTCTTCAGAGGAATCCCCTTCACTTTGGGTAGCGGCAGCCCAAAGGGATAAATCGTTGGCCGCTGCAGTCGTTGCGTTCGGAACACGCTGAACGTCTTCCCCACTGCCCGGCTGCGGGTTCATATTACCTCCATTCGAGCCAAACGCTCCGCTGGTTGGAGCCGATTTAGGACCGCCTGCCAACCCACCGGTTCCAGTTCCTTGAGGCATCCCATTGGGAACAGAGCCTCCGTTTCCTTTTCGCAGTGACGCTCCTTGAGCAGCCTGTTCCGCAGAACGCCGCAGTGTACGCGCCAAACGACTGTTTTGGTCAAGTTGAACAGCCTGCCCTCCCTGATTGTTCGGGTGGTACACGACACTTCCCCCAGAACCTCCAGAGGTTTGCGGAAGCGTCGGCGCCATGGCCGCGATTTGGCGCTGGCGCACACGAGCCTCCGCAATCGCATTAGCCATTTCTCCTTTCAACACTTCATCATTCGGCGGATATGCCACAGGAAGCGAATCTTCTACCAGTTCGTATCCGAACTCAGACTTCCACGACTGCAGCGCCTGCTTCACCATATAGAGGTAAAGAATTCCTTCCGGGCGCACGATGATAAGCGGGTATGGTTCCTGTTCTCCATCAGGCGTTTCCTGAAAGATGCCGTTTCTGAGTAAATATTGCCGTTTGGCCATCAGTGCCATTTCGAGAGGGTTTTCCATCGAAAGTACACCCTCAAAATCACCCGCGCCAAGTCGTACTTTTTCGGGCATTAACCATGCCCCGTCTTTGCGACATTCGATGTACATCGGGTAACGTCTTGTCCCGTTCGGACCTTCATGCGGCAGAATCGCATAAGAACCATTCTGATTTTTAGCCGTATTTTCGGCTTTTTCAAGCTCCTTTTTTAAGTCTTCGAGCCTCTTCTTGCCTTCCGCCAGTTCTTTTTTCAAATCTTCCGCGGAAAGGGTTTCGTGCTCTTTCTCAAGACGAATCAGCGCTTCACGCAAGTTTTTCAATTGTTGTACAAGCTCGTTTCGTTTTTCCTGTGTGGTACTCAGCGCGATCCGAGCCTGCTGCGTTTCCTTTTCAAGCTGGGCACGTACGTTTTGAAGCTCCTCATTGCGCCACTGTTCCAATTCGTTTCGGCTTTTGAGTTTCTTGATCGTGCTTTCCAGTTCCTCGCGTGAGGGGCCTGCAACTGGCTGTTCCGGTTCATTATCGGTTTCCTGTTCAGTTTCCGTCTCAGCTTTCGCAATGGCAGAATTACTGTCCTCCGAAAACATTCGCTCCGCACTGATTTGAGCCTGCCGGGCGATGATGAGCAAAATAGCAATAAGCGCCCCCATCGTGCAGAGCAAGACCGCAAGAAACGGGAAAAGCGAAACCGGATTTCCACCGGTCCCGGCGCGTCGGTTGGAGGAATAATTACTCATGGATTGGTTGCTTAATGCTTCTTCGCCGCCTTCACTTCATTGAGCCATGTATTTAAAACCGTCACTGCTGCCGCAAGCTGGGAAACCGTGTGCTCAAAATCCCGGGCTCCCTGAAGGGTGGAAAGGTTCTGCGTAAGCACATTTTCCATTCGGACGATTTTTTCGCTCCCTTCGGCGATTTTAGCAGTGGCTTCGCTCATTTCCTTCACTGCGGAAGCAACTGCGTTGAGCTGGGAAACCGTCTGCGCGAACTGCGCAAGCCTCTGCCCATTTTCCGCAAGAGCTGAATTACAAAGGCTGAAGTATTCGTTATTCTTGTTCATGCAGGCCTGCAGCGTATCACACTGACGCTGAACGGCGTTTTGAACGTCTTTTAGTTCTGCGACGTGGCTCTTCCACTGGATCCCGATCGTTTTTTGAAGCTGGGACTCAATTTCAGCCGAAATTTCGCGGGAAAGTCCCTGACACGTCTGCGCAACAAAATGGGAAACCCCTTGAGTGAACGCTTCCTCCACAACTTTTCCCATTTGTGTACCAACCGCTTCAAGACGGCGTGTCCATTCTGTTTCGACTTTCCTGAATGAATTTTCCCACATTTCAGTCTGGCTTTGTGACTGTTTCTCCATCTGGGAAATCAGGCGCATTCCCTGCGTACGAACAGCCTCAACCATGCCATCTTCGGCTTTGGAAAATTCCTCGAACCGGCCGGCAAGCTCCCGATTCGTCTGAACGTCCACTGCGTCCAGAAGACGATGTTCAAGTTTATCAACGTAGAACTGGAAGAACATCAAAACGATTGAAAAACTCAGTGCCAGGGCCGTCGTATCGAAGGCAAAACTCAAATCCGAAATCATTTTCGGAAGCGTTTGTTCCGTATCGGAGAGATTTCCACCCAAACCTCCAATCGCGAGTGTGATCCCCATGACCGTCCCGAGGAAACCGAGGATCGGGATCGCCCAAATAATGACCCGGATAAACGCGTAACTCTGCGCCATCCGTGCCGCGTCGAGGTCGGAAAGGTACTTCATCTCGTCCGTAAAACCACGAGCGGAATGGTTCCGAATGATGAAATCGAGCGATGCCTTCAAACGCTGAATAAAATACCCGGACCTAACTTTCGCGGGGATTTCGTCCAGTTTCTCGACCATAACCACTGCGTCATCCGGCTGAAAAAAACCGTTTTTCGGCGCACTAAAAAACGTGTCGGGAGATTGCTCCTGACGCCTGACCCAGTAGGCCTGAAAACGAATGTCCCAAAATTTGAACGCCAGTGCCGCGAAACCGATAAAAAACATCAAAATCTCGACGAACGGGATCGTCAGTATTTCACCAGTCGGCGAGATGAAATAGTGCAGAATAGCCTGGACCTGAAGGACCTGAGCCTTGATTAACCCGTAGAAAACCGCTGTGGCCGCTGCGCCCCATAAAATGGGAGATGTCATGATTTTGGAAAACGCGTTTTTCGATTCGGACCCGTTCATTTTTCGCTCCTGAAAATCTGTCTTAACGTCATATAATTCAATTCAGGGATTTTAACACAAACCAAAACAGGAGTCAAGAGCAAAAAATCTAAAGAAAAACGGCCGCTAAATTCAGATTTCAACGACCGTCAAAAAATTCAGAGAGAGTCAGTCCCAATAATCAAATGACCCCTTTGGTGCTTGGAATGTCCCGGAGTCTCGGGTCCATCTCGACCGCCATACGGATCGCACGGGCAGCACATTTGAAAATTCCTTCCGCAATGTGGTGGCTGTTCTGGCCATACTTCACGTTGATGTGCAGATTGCAAAGAGCGGCACAGGAAAAACCGTGCCAGAAGTCCCGAACCAGTTCCGTGTCAAAGTCACCCACTTTCGGCGTGGGAAATTCCGCATTGAAGACAAAGTACGGCCGGCCGCCAAAATCGACAGCGATTTCGACAAGCGTTTCGTCCATCGGGAGCAGGAAGAACCCATAACGTCGAATTCCCGCCTTATTTCCCAACGCATTGCGCATGGTTTCACCCAGAACGATCCCTACATCCTCCGTGAGGTGGTGGAAATCGACCTGGATGTCACCCTTGGCCTTTAAATTAATATCCATCGCCGAGTGCTTGGCCAGGAGCGTCAGCATGTGTTCCAAAAAACCAACTTTCAAATCCAGCCGCGACTTGCCCGTCCCGTCCAGATTCAGAGTCATTTGGATTTGCGTCTCGTTCGTATTACGTTCAATTTCAGCTTTGCGCAATTCAGTCATTTTGGTTCCTTTTGAATGATTCTGAAGGCCAGCGTTGATTTTACTCAAAATTCCCAGTGATATTCTCGGGCGTTTCTATTGCACCTTTCGTAGTTTCAGCGTCCAATCCTGCCGGTTCAGCAGACTGAGCCGCCGGGGCAGGAGCCGGAGCCTGATTTTCTGCCGGAGCCGTCTGCGTTGCCGCAGGGGCCTCAGGAGTTTCATCAGGAACCGCGTCGAGGTTCATCTTCCCGTTTTCGTCGAACAGTTTGGCGTAAATCGGCAGATGGCGGTAATAAACTTCCAACATATAAATACTCAGGCACGTCATATAAAGACGCCCCCCCTGATCGTCTGCGAAACGGTCCGAATCCGGGTTCCAGCTTCCTTTTTCAGGGCCAGTTTTCACTTGATGGGAAGGAAGTTCCTGACGCATGATCGCGTTCCAGTCCTTCCACCAGTGCCCCTCTTTGTGGTGCATCGCCTGAGTCGCGTAGTACCACTTGTAAACGTCCGTTTCTCCCTTGAAACTCACCGGCTCGGTCAGAACCCTCGTCAGAGCCTTTTCCATACGCGGGTCATTCTGTTCCCAACCGAGATATTGACGGCATAATATTCCCTCGGCAGTCATCGTCATACTTGGATACGTTTCTTCCAGAGTGTAACGGTAGTAGGTCAAATCATTGGCCGCACTGTTTGCGTCAAGGTAACGTGTAATCCCGTCCAGTGTTTCCTGTGGAACTTCCAGCCCTGCCATACGTGCGCTTTGGAGCGCCATCAGGACCCAGCCGGTTACGGAAAGGTCAGACATTTCGTCCTTTTGTGTCGTGTACCGCCACGCACCATCGGTATGCTGTGTGCTCACAAGGAATGCGACCGCCTTCTCGGCAGGTTTACGGTATCTTGGTTCTTTTGTCATTCCATACAATTCACAAAGGGCGATCGTAGCCTGCGAATGTGTATAAAACGGGTGATTGTACATTCCATCCTGCGGGAAAAACTGGCCATCCGGGCCCTGCTGCTTGAGGAGCCAGTTCCACCCTGTTGCAACGACCTGACGATACTTGCCAATGTCCTTGATTTCTTTCATTTTGCGTTCGTAACGCTTTTTGGACTTTCGGTCTTTTTCCTCAATTTTGGGCGGATGCTGCGTATAACCCGCTCCCTGGAACGCCAGAAGAGCCATGGCCGTCGCGGCAATACGATTCTGGCAATCATCGAGACCTCCGGAATACGGGCCTTCCAAACTCCACGAACCGCTGTTCGGGCCTTTCTTTTCCTGCTGTCTCACGAGCCACTGAAGGCCAAGCTCCACTGCGTCTTCGGTCGATTTCGTTCCCCCGTATTTTCCGAGCAGACCTTTTCGCCCGCCTGGGTTTCGTCCGTCAAAACGTGCGCCTACAGGCGCTTCTTTTAATCTGGCAGCAAGAGTTCCATCCTCTGATTCCGGCGCGGATTCCGGCTCAAGCATCGGGTCTTCCACCGGATTGTCCTCTTCGGCCATTTCGGAAACTTCCGGTTCCTCTGTCGGAGAAGCTGTTTCCGTTTCAAGCTCCTGCTGAACACCGACTTCCTCGTTCCAGATTTCCTCTTCCTCCTGGACTTCTTCCTCCTCCATCTCGACAACACACTCGATGACGATTGGCTTCGGTTTTGGCGGTACAGCAGAGAAAATCAGAGCGCCAATGAGGATCAGAATGACGTGACCAATTGTCGAAAGGAACCACGGCGGAGCACCCTTCGCGATTTTATCGGTCAGTTCCTCCTCTTCCTCCTGCTCTTCCCGAACATGAATCTCTTCCGCGAGATATTCGTCCTGAACGGGCAAATACTCATTCGTGTCCACCTGACTGATTTCCGCCGCGAGGGAAGCAGCCTCCTCGGAAATTTCTTTCGGCTCTTCCACTTGAGAAACTGGAACCGGTTTCAAGCCCGAAGTTTTCTTCTGGGACGTGAGCGGGGTATTGGCCGGGACAACCGATGGCTTGAGCGGCTGCGGCCGAAGTGACTGCGGCTTCACCGGCTGCGGCTTAAGCGGCTGCGGTTTGAGCGGCTGTGGTTTCAGTGACTGGGGCTTGAGCGGCTGCGGTTTAAGCGGGCGTTGTTTCGGATTTTCAGGTGTAGCCATAATACTGGGGAAAAGACGCATCCAGCGCCGTTAAAACAGGAAACTTAAGGGATTACACTTCAACGACGGCAAACGCACCGTCCTCGAAGTTAAAACCACGCGTTAAACCCGGTCCCGCCGAGCTGATCGTGGAAATTCAGCAGGATACGCGAGGTGTGGAAGAAAACCGGAGCCGCGAAGCAAATAGAATCAATGCGGTCCAGAATTCCACCATGCCCAACGACCAGTGTACCGTAATCTCGCACACCCCGGTCGCGTTTGATTGCCGAAAGGGTCAGCGAGCCCCCTGAGGCCATGAGTGCGATCAGCATCGCGGAAAGGCCATCAGCCCAGGCCGGGAATGGAGTCATAGGACTCGCCAGTGTGCCGACGAAAAGGGTTCCAACCATTCCAAAACAAAGCCCTTCCCACGTTTTTGAAGTATTCACGTTCGGCGCGATTGGATGCGGATTGGTGAAAAAAGCCTTCGTCAGGAATGGGAAAAGTTCGGAAAGCTGAGTCATCAGGAGGAAAAAAAGGAGGAGGCCAGCCTTGGCACTCGAACTGTTTTCCGGAAGTTTAAGCGTCAGCAATGCCGGCGCGAAACTGAGCGAATAAACACAAATCAGAAGGGAAACACTGATTTGGGTGATACGCGTCAGGTAAAATTTTGTGTCTCCGAACATCGCGATGATGATCGGAATAAGAAGGAAAATGACCGACGGGATAAGCACGGAATACACGTCATACCACTCAAGCCAAACAAAAATGTACTGAAGCGGAACACAAAAAAAGAAAAGAAGGAAAAGCGCACGGTGATCCGCCTGGCGTGTGGGGATCAGCGTAATGAACTCTCGCATCGCCCAAAACGACATGGCCCCGAACAGAAAGATGACGAACCCGGTACTCAAATACCACGCAAAGGCCACAAAAACAAAAAGTGCCCACCAACTGTTCACACGTGAGCAGAATTTATCAAGCCTCAAGGGGTCGATCGAGGAGTTCTTCTGATTCTTCAGAATCGTTGTCGTGAGGGAAATAATCCCCAAAACGATCAGAACTCCAATGAAAAAAATGAACGTATAATCCATTATTCTAAATGTTGAGCGTGATGGCTGGAGTCACAAAACACTCGATACGAAAAGTCGATTCCGTACTTCACACTCTTTTCTTTAGGTCTAAAATTGCCTGCCGTGCGCGGTCCAGGAAGTCCTGCCTCTTCTCGTTCTTTTCCAGCCACAGCGGATTTCCAAATGTTACATGGCTCAGGAGCGGAACAGGAAGGTATGTCCCACGCGGAAGGATACGATTCATGTTGTCAATATAAATCGGGATCAGTTCCAGTTCAGGGCGTTTCTTGCACATATAGTACAGTCCGCTCTTGAACTCCGCCATTTGACCGGATGATTGCCGCCCGCCTTCCGGGAAAATAATAATGGAGTACTGATTCCCCATTTCCCGAAGCATTTCATCCACTGGATTGTTGTGAACTTTCACATTTTGCCGTTCCAGCAGGATACAATTAAAAAGCCTCTTCGCGATGTAGGGACGCAATATTCCACTGCCCCAGTAGTCCTTCGCAGCAACAGGGCGTATAACTTTGCGGACATAATCCGGCATGGCGGACCAAATCACCAGCATATCGAGGTGACTCGTATGATTCGCATAATAGACTCTCTGGCACGTGTCTGGCTGGGAGTACCAACTTGAGGTAGCGCCGCTCAAAAACCGGGAAAGACCTGAAAACACAGCACGACCTATCACCGCATCAATCGAAAAACATCGATGCGGCGGAATGGCTGACTGCTGCTCGCTTTCAGCTTGAGGGTTTTGCGTCTTTTCAGGTTCCTGGGCTGCCTCTGGCATGGCAAAGAGAGCAAATAAAAAAAAGGGAATGAAGTCACCTGATTCAATGAAGTTTTGCTCAGGATTTTCTTCAAAAAATACTCAATTTTATTTTACCCTTTTTGCAAATTTTAACAAGCCCTAATGTTCTCTTTTTCTTGATTTTTTTGAAATTTTTATTAAAATATCAGGAAATGAGTAAACTCAGCTTCCTCGCGATCCAGCCAACCAACAGAACCGTTGAGGTCAAAACCGTGATTTCCAGCCACTGAATAAGCGTAAGCGGTACAGTACGGAAAAAAACTCCAACAGCCGGAATCTGAACCAGCACGATCTGCGTCAATGTAATCAGGAAAATGATCGTCAAAAAACCTCTGCACTTCAGCAGATCGCAGAATGCGGATTCATGCCCCGAAAGAGAGCGGCAGTTAAATTTATGCCAGAACTGGAACATGACCAGCATCGTAAAGAAAATCGTGAGAGATTCAAGGCTTTGAACATCAAAACTGCCATCGGCGCCTTTCGTGACGAACCACCCACCAAAGAGGGACGCAAAGAGGATGGACGTCTGAAAAACGCTCACAATTCCTATGTTCAGTAGCATTTCTGATGTGATGATACTTGCGCTGCGTTGGATGGGCGGTTGATCCAATACATTCGCCCGAGGCGGTTGTGTGGAATAAGCGATTGCCGCAAAAGTGTCCATGATGATGTTGATCCAAAGAAGTTGCGTGACCGTAAGCGGAAGCGGAACTCCAACGCAAGGGCCGATCACCGCACAAAGGAGCGCCGCAGCGTTCACGCTCAGCTGGAACTGAAGGAAGCGCTGAATGTTCTGGTAGAGCGTGCGGCCCCAGCGGACTCCTGTCACGATGTTCGTAAAATCATCGCTCATCAACACGATGTCGCTCGCCTCTTTTGCGACTTCGGTCCCGGTTTTTCCCATGGCAAGACCAACGTCGGCAAATTTTAGCGCGGGCGCGTCGTTTGTACCGTCGCCGGTCATCGCCACGACTTCGCCATCCTCGTGGAGCGCCTTGACCAGCCGCAGTTTATCCGAGGGCGTGGAACGGGCCAAAACTCGCAGAGCCTTGGCCTTTTCGGGAAGTTCTTCGTCCGGGATCGCGTTAAATTCCTCGGAAGTCATGACCAGTTCCGATTCCGATCCGGAGTAGATCCCTGCGTCGCGAGCAATCGCCCGGGCGGTAGGAAGCGCGTCGCCTGTAACCATTTTCACCACGATCCCGGCCTTCTGGCAGTGCGCCACCGCATCAGGGACCTCTGCGCGCAGCGGATCAGCGATCCCCAGGATCCCTGTCAGGGTAAACTCCTTGTAAGGTTCATCTTCGATCAAAATGCCAAGGGGCACACCATTTTCGGGGAAAGATCCTTCCGCAAAGGCCAGTATCCGCAGACCACGCGATGAGGCTTCCGCGACCAGATTTTCGAGTTTCGCCCGAACTTCCGGAGTGAGAGGCTGAACCGTTCCATCGTTCAGAATCTTCGAGCAACGGAGCAGGATCCGCTCGGGGGCTCCCTTCAGAAAGATGAGTGAGTTTCCATTTTCCAGGACTTTCACCGCCGACATTTTGCGCTGGGAATTATGCCCAAGTACTTCCTGGACCTGGGCCTGAAGTCGAACTGGTCCGTAAGCGGTCCCCAACCGATCGAGGAATTTTAAAAACGCACATTCCGTCGGGTTTCCGATCCCGCTGACTATTCGCGAGCCATCAGGAGCGGTTTCCACATGCAGGTCCGCGCTCGAATTGACGCAGATTCCCTGAACGAGTCGGTCCCAATTCGGGTTTTGAGGGAGTTTTTCCAGCTGGTGCGCTGTCGAAAATTCGGTCGTGCCCATCACTCCCCATACGGGAGACATTTGGTTTTGGGTCAGCGTCCCGGTTTTATCCGTACAAATGACCGTCGCGGAACCGATGGTTTCCGAAGCGACGAGTTTACGGACGAGGCAGTTTTCCCGGGCCATTTTCATCATATTCAGCGCGAGCGAAACGGTGACCATCATCGGAAGCCCCTCCGGAACCGCCACGACGATGATCGTGACTGCCACGACGAACGAAAGCAGAACGTCCTGCAAGAGATTTAGCCCGCTCTGAAATTCTGGCTCGCCCGGTGCCGAGGTGACCATCGCGCAGATCCCGAGCAGAAGCACGAACGAAACCGCTGCCATCGGGATGAAACAAAGGAATCTTTTCCAAAGCGCATCCATTTCCAGGTCCATGCTCTGAAAAAACGGTTTGAGGAGAAACCGGACCGAAAGGAAACCCAAAACCAACGCGCCAAGAATCACGAGCGCAAGCTGGTGATTCAAGCCGTTCGTGTTCAGCAGAGTGGAAACCATTCCTTCTTCATGAATCGCTGAAATAGCGGCTTGAACGCTCATAACGGTGAAGATCAGCAGAGCGCCGGCGACTCCTACCGCGCTGATCGTTTTGGCCAGACGTGTCAGTTTTTGGGTCAAAGGCGTTTCGCTCTCGTAGGAATCCTCCGCCAGAGCCGAGGCGATTTTCCCCATTTGCGTCGCGTCTCCGACGGCCGTCACCCGGAGCCAGCCGGAACCATCCGCGACCATCGTCCCGCGGGCGGCAAAGGAGGGGTTGGAAAGCTGATTGATGGTTTTGAGTTGCCCGGCGTCTTCGAGGTCTACGTCTTCGAAAAAGACCTTTTTACTCACTGGCAGAGACTCGCCCGTCATCATCGACTGCTCGATCTTCAGGTTCGAAACCTCGAGAAACACGCCGTCTGCCGGGATTTTATCCCCAATCGTGAGCTTGATCACGTCACCGACCACGATCTCGCCGATGTGCAGTTCCGTGAGCTGGCCGTTTCGCAGGGCTTTGACCGTAATGTCGTCCTTCACTTTGTTCAGAAGCTCGAATTCCCGAGCGCTCTTTCGTTCGGAGAAAAAACCGACGAGCGTCGCCAGCCCAATCGCAATGAATATCCCGATCGTATCGAGAAAACTCGCGTCCGGACTGTGCAAAACCCACTTTTCGATCGAGGCGATCGCCAACGCCAGAACCGCCGAAACCATCAGGATCAAAATGGTAGGATCCTCGAATTTCTCGAACAACTCTTTCCACCACGGTTTGCGTTTTGGCGGAGTAAGCTCATTTCGGCCAAACTTTTTCCGCAGAGCCTGGACCTGATCGTCGGTCAGACCTTCCGCTGCACTTAATTCTTTTTGATCGTAAAACCATTTAGCCATTTGAGGATTCCTTTTTATGTTGAAACTACAAAGACATTAATCAAAATTTAAAAGAGCATCTCAAGGATCCCGACGGCCAGTAACGTGACGCTGATCACCGAGTTCACATTGAAAAAAGCGACATTCACCCTCTTCGGGTCGTTCGGATCGACGATCCAATGCTCGTAAAAAAGGAGGGCGGAAATAAAGGCCGTGCCCGCAAACCACAAAATCCCGAACGGGGGGAAAAGCCACCCCAGAACGAAAAGGGGGATCGGGACGAAAAAATGGCAAACTGCCGCGATCCTTAAAGCGTTCCTGACGCCAAATCGGCCCGGAATGCTGTGGACCCCCGCCGCCCGGTCGAAGTCGGCGTCCATCGTCGCGTAAATCACGTCAAATCCGGCCGACCAGAAACAGACCGCCAGAGCCAAAACCACCGGAGAAAATTCCGCCAACGTGACAGTCAGGGGCTCTCCTGCCCGCCATAGTTGGAAATTCTGGATCAGGACCGCGCCGCGAATCGCCACCCACGCAGCCATCGGTGCGAGCATCAGAGCCGTTCCAAGCCAGAAATGCACGTAATTCGTGAATCGTTTGGCCAGACTGTAGCCGAGCAGAAAAAGCAAAACCGGGACGGACGCCGCGACCGGGATCGGATTCGACGGCAAAAACAGGCAGGTGGACGCGATGAATCCCGCGCAGCAGACCAGCGTAAAGGCGGTGACCTGCGCGACGCTCAGCTTCCCGGCAGGAATATGGCGTCCTGCGGTCCGGGGGTTTTGAGCGTCGATTTTCCGGTCCGCCAGCCGATTGAACGCCATGGCTGCACTGCGGGCGAAGACCATACAGAGCAAAATTCCCAAAAGTTCCTGCCAACGGAACGGAACGACCGGCGCACCTGAAATCTCCGGGTGGAAATTGGCGTACCAGGCCATAATTGCTGAAAGAAGCGCAAATGGAAGCGCGAAAATCGTGTGGCTGAACCGAATCAGCTCCAAATATTTTCGAATCATCTTAATGAATGGTTTAAATCAGGAATCAAAGGTTTGGTTTCATTATACACGATTCACGATTAAATGCAAGAGGGTGCAGGAAAGGAAAAATCACGATCTTTTCTTGCATCGTTCTTTCCCCCTCTCTTGACAAAATATCCGTTTTATACTAAAATGAAGTTTCCTGAATTTATTACCCGTTTTAACCCCTTTTAAGGACTGGAAAATCCATGTTTGAAAAACTTCTTCAGGAAGCCAAAGACGCATTTCAGAAAAACTTTCACCGCGATCCGAAATGGATCGTGACCGCTCCTGGGCGTGTAAACGTCATCGGCGAACACACTGATTACAACGAGGGCTTCGTTTTCCCGATGGCCATCGAGCGGAATGTCATCATCTGTGCGGCTCCCGCTGGGCCGGAAGACAAAATCCCCTCGGGAATGGCTAAAATCTTCTCGACTGCCAAAAGAAACCCAGCGCTGGTGAAGGTTTCCGGAGAAATTCATCCCGGCCCACGCGTCGATTGGTTTGAGTACGTGCAGGGCGTCATCGCCGGCTACCTCGCTGAAAACCCCTCCGTCGAAATTGGTCCGTTCGTGGCAACGATTCACTCGAACGTCCCGCTCGGAGGCGCTCTTTCCAGTTCAGCCGCTCTTGAAGTCGCGACCGCAACCCTCCTCGAAGCGATTTCCGGCGTAAGCATGGACCCGGTTCGCAAGGCGCTCATCTGTCAGCAAGCCGAACACGAATACGCGAATATGCCGTGCGGAATCATGGACCAGTTCATTTCCGCGATGGGCGAAAAAGACCACATTATGCTGCTCGACTGCCGCGATTATTCCACGAAACTCGTTCCGTTCACCTTACCGGACTTGAGTATTTTGATCATTAACTCCAACAAAAAGCACAAACTGACTGGCAGTGAGTACCCTGAACGCCGCGCTGCGTGCTTCGATTCGGCCAAAATCCTCGGAGTCAAGACACTCCGCGAAGTCACAATGGAACAGTTGGAAGCCAATAAAGAAAAACTCACAGATGTACAGTACCGTCGTACCCGTCACGTAGTAAGCGAGATCAAGCGCACGACCGACGCCGTAGCGGCAATCGAAGCCGGGAATTACGAGCTCGTGGGCCAGCTGATGTACGAAAGCCACGCCTCTATGCGTGACGATTTTGAAATCACCACCAGAGAAATTGACATTTTGGTAGAAGAAGCCCAAAAAATCGGTCTGGCGGGTGGCGTTTACGGTTCCAGAATGACCGGCGGCGGTTTTGGCGGTTGTACCGTTTCGCTCATCCGGACGAGCAAAATGGATTCCATCATGGAAACCATCCGCAAGAATTATAAAGCGCAGACCGGTATCGACCCAGACCTGTTCGTGACCCGGCCTGCCGCAGGCGCACGAATCCTGCAAAAGTAAAAAAATGAAATCTTCCCTTTTTCCTGAAATTCCCGAGGGGAGGGGTTGAAATTTTTTTCTGCTTCATGTATGATTAAGATTCAATCCTTTCCCGTTTTCACTTATAAATCCGAGGAAAAACCATGCCTGCCTATGATTCCATCGAGTATTTTACCACAAACCTTCCTTCGGCCGACGGTGATTTTGTCTGGTCGCTTCCTGATTTTCCCAACGTGACCGTTGAACGGAAAATCTTCCGGGGCGGCCCGTCTGACGGCGTGGAGCTTTTCGTTCTTTCCAACGGCTCGCTTTCCGTGTACGTCATGCCGACGCGCGGGATGGGAATCTGGAAGGTCGAGGTCAACCAGGGAAACGATTCCGTGCGCGTGGGCTGGAAGTCGCCCGTCCCGTTCCCGGTCAACCCGAGAAACGTTCCGCTCGATCAGCCCGACGGTTTGGGCTGGCTCCGCGGCTTTAACGAATTCGTCGCCCGCTGCGGGCTGGAATCGAACGGCGCGCCCGAGTTCAATGCGAACGGAACGCTCCGGTTTGGCCTTCACGGCCGCATTCAAAACACGCCGGCGTTCAGCGTTCGCCTGGAAGCGGACGCCGAGAAAAAGGAGGTCCGGCTGACCGGTCGAATGTTCGAAGGGCGGCTTTTCTTCAACACGCTGGAACTGGAAAGTACGCTGACTGTTCCGTTCGAAGGCGCCACGTTCCGCGTTGATGACGTGGTGAAAAATCAGGCGGCGCGTCCGGCCGAAATCGAACTTTTGTACCACGTGAACACGGGAAACCCCGTGGCGGACGGCGGTGCGCGGATGGAGATCCCGTTCGAGCGTCTGGTTCCGCGCTGCCCCTGGGCGGCCAAAAATCTGGAAACCGTCGCAGAGCTTCACGCCCCGGTCACCGGCGAGCCGGAAATGTGCTACTACTACGAGCTGGCGGCCGACGCTGACGGAAACACGCAGACGTTTTTGCGGAACGCCGCCGGCGATTTCGGCGTCACGCTCGCGTTCAGCCGGAAGGAATTCCCCTTCTTCTGCCAGTGGAAGGCCCAGCACGCTGCCCAGGACGGCTACGTCACCGGGATGGAACCGTGCATCAACTTCCCCAATTCCCGCGCCTTTGAGCACGCTCACGGCCGAGTCGCGGTCCTTGAACCCAACTCGTCCCGCCATTTCGGAATCACTTTCCGGTTCAGTACGACGCCCGAGCAGGTGGCCGCTTCTTCGGCCGCGGTCGCGCAGCTTCAGGCCTCGATTAAGGATCCGATCGTTGAAAATGCGCCGAATCCTGACTGGTGTGAGTGAAAACCTAAAATTCGTTCTTTTTCAATTTTGAAGGTAATATTATGAAATGCGCCTATAATGCGACGGGAGTTTGCGCCCGCCAGATTTTGTTTGACCTGACCGACGGAAAGGTCCATGACGTTCAGTTCGTTGGCGGTTGCCCCGGCAATCAGGTCGGCGTTGCCAATCTGGTCGAAGGAATGGACGCTGACGAAGTGATCAAGCGCCTGAAGGGGATCCGCTGCGGCGGGAAACCGACTTCCTGCCCGGATCAGCTCGCCAATGCGCTCATCGCTGCCAAGGAGAAAGCGAACTGATGGCGCTTCCGAAAATCATTTTTTTCGACCTTGGAAAAGTCCTTTTGGACTACGATTTCACGGTGGCCGCGCGCCGTCTGAACGCCCTGACCGGCCTGGATGGAATGGCCATCATGAACGCGACGCTCGCCGAAAAGACGCCAGTCTGCGAGGCGATCGAAACCGACCAGATCAGTTCCGAGGATTTGTACCAGTGGGTCCGCGAAAACTTTGGCCTGACGATTTCCCGCGACGCGTTTGAAAAGGCGCACAGCGACATTTTCACGGTTTGGCCGGACTCTCTGGAACTGGTGAAGGACCTGAAGGCCGCGGGGTTTCGCCTCGGCGTGCTTTCGAATATTTGCCAGGTACATTGGGATTTTTGCCTGGAGAATTACCCGGAGGTTTTCGGGCTTTTCGACCTTCCGCTGGCCAGTGTGCTTCTGAAGGTGCGAAAGCCGTACCCCGAAATTTACGAGCGGGCGGCCCAGCGTGCCGGAGTTAGGCTGAACGAAATCGTTTTCTTCGACGACCGAACGGAAAACGTTCAGGCGGCATGCGACCTTGGGATCGACGGGATCCTCTTCACCGACGCAAAACAGGCACGGCTTGATTTGCAGAAACGCGGCATTTTGTAAGATTCAGGACCAGACTGAGCCGAGCCGGTCAGAAAGGTCCTCCTTTTTAATTATGGAATCGAAATTTCCTCCAAAGTCCCGCCCCACCGTCCGCCAGGCCGCGTACTCGGATTTTCTCGGTATTAAGCCCAGCGCAAAGGACACAAAAACGTCGATTTCCGGCCGAATCGGGGCACGTGTGGATGAAATCGCCGAGGGTGACGTCGAACTTTTCTGCCCAAACTGCGGGGAACCGGTCCACATTACGTACACGCGGCGGCGCTTCTGTGACGCGTGCCACAAACCGTTCTTTTTTTATCGCGGAAAGCTGCTCAGCGAGAAAGAAGCCAAACGGGTCAGGAATCCGTTCACTCAAGAGGACGTGAAAGCGTTCAACAAGAAAAACAAGGCAAAAGAGAAACAGCGCAATGCGTGGAAAATGAAACGGTTTCAGCGGATGAAGCCGCAACTCGCCTGTACCCAGTGCGGCCATCCGGTCGATGGAACGGTCAAGCCGGAAAAGTACTGGATTTGCCCAGCTTGCGCCGGCATCAGTGTGTTCGACCTGGATAAAGGCGAGTTTCTTCCAAAAGACGAATACGAAGCGCGGCACTCCGTGTAAAGTCTTTTCAATCTTAAAAAATGAAACGAGGGAGCCGCTTCGATTTACTCCCCTCGAATCATTTCCACTCTTTCTCGATAAAACTCGTGTAACCCTGCGCGTTGATGAAAACCGGGTGGCGCAAGATCTCAAGCTGGCGCGAAACAGATGTTTTGATCCCCTCTACGTGGAACTCTGTGAGAGCGCGGATCATACGCAGACGGGCTTCCTCGCGGTCACTTCCCCAAACGATCAGCTTCCCGATCATGGAGTCATAGTACGGTGAAACCGTGTAACCCGCGTGAACGTGCGAGTCGAACCGGACACCATAGCCGCCGGGGATGAACAGAGAAGTGATTTTCCCCGGGCACGGTGCGAAGTTGAAATTCGGATCTTCCGCGTTGATACGACACTCGATCGTGTGACCATTCGCCTTAATATCTGACTGACGGAACGGAAGTTTCTCGTTCGCGGCCACAACAATCTGGGCCTTGATCAAATCCACACCCGTAAGCATTTCAGAAACAGGGTGCTCGACCTGAATTCGGGCGTTCAGCTCGATGAAGTAGAAGTTTTCTTCCTGATCTACTACGAATTCGATCGTCCCGGCATTGGTGTAGCCTACCGAGCTGACAAGCTTCACAGCCGCAGCGCACATTTTCTCGCGGGTCTTCGCGCTGATATGCGGGGAGGGGCTTTCCTCAATAAGTTTCTGATGGCGACGCTGCATGGTGCAGTCACGCTCATACAAATGGCACACGTTCCCGAAATTATCGCCGATGAGCTGAACCTCAACGTGACGCGGGTTTTCGATATATTTTTCAACGTAGCAGTCGCCGTTCCCGAAAGCGGCCTTGGCTTCCTGCTGGGCCTCAACGAACGCCGTGGCAAGCTGCTCGTCTGACCAGGCCAGACGCATCCCGCGACCGCCGCCGCCCGCCGTGGCCTTCACCAGAACAGGATATTTGAATTCATGAGCGATCTCAATAGCCTCGGACACCTTATTCACGATCCCATTACTTCCCGGGACCGTCGGGATCCCCGCTTTTTTCGCCAAGCCCCTTGCCGTGTTTTTGTCGCCCAACATCGCCATAGCCTCGTGTGTTGGACCAATGAACTCGAACCCGCAGGTACGCACAACTTCGGCAAAATGAGCGTTTTCGGCTAGAAGCCCATAGCCAGGATGGATCGCTTCCGCTCCGCTGACCTCCGCAGCACTAATCAACCGATCGATTCTGAGATAACTGTCCCCGACTCTCGGAGCGCCAATGCAGATTTTCTGGTCTGCCAGTTTCAGGTAGGCCGCGTCACGGTCCGCTTCACTAAAGACTGCGACCGACTCAATCCCCATCTCGCGGCAGGCACGAAAAATACGCAGCGCAATTTCGCCGCGGTTAGCTACTAAAATACGTTGAAACATAAATGGAACTTTCTGCCTTATATGCCCCGGTTGACTGGCTGAAACCACTGACGCTGAAAGACTGACTACTTCACTTCCACCCTAAAAAGTGGCTTGCCGACATCAACCGCGTCGCCGTCTTTCACGAGAACCTCAAGGAGCTTGCCCGAAATTGGAGCCGGAAGCTGATTCATGACTTTCATCGCTTCGATGATACAAACCGTTTTACCTTCCTGAACCATTTCACCGACGTTCACAAATGCAGGGGAATTAGGGTTGGGTTTTGAATAGAACGTTCCCACAATTGGAGAATCGATCGTCTTTACGTTCTGATTTTCAGCGGCAGGTGAAACTTCCACTGGAGCAGCAGGGGCCGCAGCAGGAACGACCGGGGATACTGCCGCTGGAATCGCCTGAACCGGAACCGGCGCAACGGTAGGGGCACAGGCCACCGCGCTTTTCAGCGAGATATGCGTCTCACCATCCTGAAGATTCAGCTCGCAAAGGCCGAATTCCTTCATAATTTGCGCGTAACGGCGCACTTTCTGCGTATCAAAAACGTCGCCTGACGGCGCTTCCTTCGTTTGCTGAACGGGTTTCATATTTTTTCCTTTTGATTGTGTATGTTTTAAATGGTCAGACGATTCCTGACTAACCAAAAACTTTCATTTCATCAAACTCTTTTTCAACGTCACTGAGGACCTCGAAACCGTCTCGGGTCACAAGCACATCGTCCTCGATCCGGACACCGCCCCAGTTTTTAACGTAAATGCCCGGTTCAACGGTAATGACCATGCCCGGCTTGAGTATTATATCACATCCAGGACTGAAACTCGGACCCTCATGAATGTACAAACCAATACCATGGCCCAGCCCGTGCCCAAAACAATCCCCATAACCAGCCTGAGCAATGTAGTTTCGAGCCACGTGGTCAATCTCCGAACATTTCTTCCCGGGCTGAATCGCCTCGATCGCTTTGCGCTGCGCGTCCAAAACGATTTGGTAAACTTTACGGTACTCCGCCGAAACCCGACCGGTGATCAACACGCGGGTCAGGTCACTCGCGTAGCCCTTGAACTTCGCTCCCCAGTCGATCAGCAGTGAGCCAGCCTCCGAAACCCGGTGCTCTCCCGGAACGCAGTGCGGCAAAGCGGCCCGAGGCCCAACGGCCGCGATGGTTGGGAAAGACGCATCCCGCGCTCCCAATCGACGCATCGCAAATTCCAGTTCGTCAGCGATCTGCTTCTCGGTCCAGTCCGGCGTAAGTAAAGCACGAATCGCATGAAAAGCGTTTCGGGCAATTCTCGCTGAATCTCGAATCGTCTGAATTTCCTCACGATCCTTGACCTGACGCAGGGTTTCGACCAATCCACTCACCGGGATCAGTTCGACTCCCAGAGCCGATTTAAAACGTTCCGCAGTATCCAGTGTAACAGAATTACTTTCGACCGCCAGACGTGGTGAACTTGAGATTTTTTCCAATTCGTCGTGAATTAACGGCGCAAACCCTGTTTTCCCTCCTCTCAGAAGGAGTCGCAGCCCCGGACACTCCTCGCCAATTTGAATCGTATAGCGGGAATCACTCAGAATACACTCGTCTTCAGAGGAAACAAGGACGTAACTATCATCACCGGTGAACCCCGTAAGCCACGTAACATTCGTAAAATTCGTGACCAGCAGAACATCCACGCCCTGCTTCTTCATCAGTCTGCGAAGTTTCTCACGCCTTTTGCTGTAAATATCCGCCATAAAACCACTTTCTTTTAAAGCGTGTACAAAAACAAATCGTCTTAATTTTATCGATTTTTCAGATTTGCGCAAGGGGGGGACCGGAATTAGTGGATTCCTTTCAGGCACCAAATCTTTACAGTTCCATTTCCCTGGAACTCAAAAGACTGGAATTTCTCGCCGGCATCCTGTCGTCTCTCCGTTTTGTAGGCCGCGCCACACTGGGCGCTGATCTCGTACATAGGACGGTCGATGAAAACCCGGAACGTGATTTTGCCGTCCTCAGGTTCCAGTGGCATTTCGTCCAGCCGACTCTCGGAGGCGTTCCAGACGATCTGGTTTTTCCCGAAGAGGAACGTCGCGTTCTGCGCCGCGTCCAGCGTCACTTCCACCTCGTAAAGCTGACCGTCGCCGAAACCCGCCAGGTCGATCGTGGCCGCGGGCCCCGCGCCGCTCTTTTCTTTCGATTCCTGACGCAAAACCTCGAGTTCTTTGACCGGCTCCGCGAAAAGGCGAATTCCGGCGGGCGTCGTGCGGAGCGTCAGCTCGATCGGGAGCGTGAACGCCTGGTTGAACGGCGTGTTTTCGTCCATCGGGACTTGGGCCCAGCCGATCTGGATCAGACGCCCCGGCGTGTTCGAGAAACACTGCGACGCGTAAAACCGGCCGTAATGGACCCGGAATTTCCCCTCATGCTCGGGCACGAAGGTTTTGCCGTCGAAGTCCCCCACGACGTACTGACCGTCGGCCGCCCAGAGGACCCACCGCGTGTTGGCCGGGTCGCCGTCCACCGCCAGCCGGTTCAGGTTCGGGCACTCGTAAAAGTCGCGAATCTCGCCGGTCCGTTCCCAGTTTTTGCGGTCTTTGCTCTGGTAAAACGCGATCAGGCGCTCCGAGTCGCGCTCGTCGTAAACGCTCATGAGCCACGTTTTCGTCTCGGGGAACCAGTTCAACTGCGGGTCGCGGCCCCGATGCGGGACCAGGAGGCCCTCGTACGTCCACGTTCTGCCCGCGTCGTGGCTGACTGCGAGCGCCTCACCGACGGCCGTATCGGTGAAAAAGGCCAAAAGGTCGCTGTTCCCCGAGTCCCAGGCCGGCACCGCGCAGCCGGAGAAGCACTGGCCGACCGCCATCGACGGGACTTTTTTCTCTTTCGGAAGCTCGTTCCCGTACGGGCGCAAGGCGAGCGGAAGCTCCTCCCAGTGCAAGAGGTCTTTCGAAACCGCGTGGCCCCAGTACATGTTCCCCCAGGGGAGACCGACGGGGTTCGACTGCCAGAAGAGGTGGAACTCGCCGTTCCAGAAAACCATCCCGTTCGGGTCGTTATTCCAGCCCTGGATCTGGGAGAAACGAAGCTGGGGGCGAAGACGTTCGGCGTAAAGCGGCTCACGGCGTGGAACCTCCGCGAGATTCTGAACCAGCGCGAGGGATTCGGCCGTGCTTCCCGCTCCGGTCGATTTCAGCGTCAGGGTTTGGCCCGCGTATTCCTGAACGTCAAGGAAGGACCACCAGTTGGCCTGCTCCGGCGCGCTCGCCAAAGTCACGATGAACTGGTGGACGCGGATCCCGTTTTGGTCGGTGATCTCGACCGTCTGTTTCTCGGCCGAGTTGCAGATCGGGAGGATCAGGAAGCGGTTTTCGACCTTAATCTGGCGCACGGAGTCGGCGCAGGCGGTCAGAGCGAAGAGGGCGCAAAAGCAAAAAGCAATGAATCGTTTCATGGTAATCGGGAGGGAAAAAGGAAAATCGATCAAATCGGGCGCGGCGTTACTTGCGTTTCGGGCGCTTGCCCGCGGGGCGCCAGTCGTCCGGAACGTCCATGGTTTTCTGGCTCGGCTCCAGGTTCTTCACGTCCTCCTGAGCGAGCGCAAACTCTTTTTTCAGGTACTCGATCCCCTGGAAGATCTGAATGTGGCTCCACGGGAGGCGCATTTCCGACGTGCGCGGCGTGTGCAGGTAAAGATTCAGGTCCAGGCCCTCCTCTTCCAGCGCGTCCCACCAGCGTTTTGCGTCGAACTGGTCCGCCCACGAGTCGAAACGCGCGCCGTTCTTCCACGCCCGGAGGATGAGCTTCCCCAGACGCCGGTCGCCGCGGCAGAAAACGCCCTCCAGAAGACTTCCGTCCAGCTCGTGGTACTTGAGCGAGATCCAGCCCGGGAGCTTGCGGCAGCGCAAAAATCGCTGGGCCTGAGCCAAATATTCGCGCGTCGCCATCGGAAACCACTGAAGCGGCGTCTGCGGCTTCGGGACCAGATTGGAAACGCTCACCACCACGGTCGGGTAGCGGCCGGAAACCTCTTTCCCCAGCTCGCCGATGGTTTTCGCCAGCTCGATCATCCCGTCCACGTCCTCGGGACGCTCGCCCGGCAGACCGATCATGAAGTAAAGTTTCACGCGCTGGAAACCATTTTGGAACGCGATCCTGCAGCCGGCCAGAAGGTCTTCGTCCGTGACGCGCTTCCCGATGACCCGCCGCATATCGGTCCGGGCCGCCTCGGGGGCGATGGTCAGGCCGCTGTGGCGCTCGGTGGAAAGCTGCTCGCCGACCTCGGCCAAATGCTCATTCACGCGCAGGCTCGGCACGGAGATCACTACGTTTTTCGGGTCCATTTCCGCCCGAAGTTCCGTGGAGAGCTGCTTGAACCACGGGTAATCGCTCGTCGAAAGGGAAAGGAGCGAGATCTCGCAGTGCCCCGTGTTCTCGATCGCCGCCCGGGCCGCGTTCATGATGGACTCGGGCCGACGCGACCGCACCGGCCGGCGGATCGGATTGCTCTGGCAGAACCGGCACCGCCACGGGCAGCCGCGCATGATTTCGAGCGAGACGCGGTCCTGAACCGCCTCGACGTTCGGAACGATCGGCTTTTCCGGCAGCGGAATCGAGTCGAGTTTCTCCACCCGCGCCTGCTGGATCACGGCCGGAATTTCGTCCGACTCGGGGAATGGGATCTCCAAGCCGTTTTCGACCCGCGTTTTGTAGCAGTCGGGCACGTAAACCCACGGGAATTTCTTCGCCAGACGGCGCAGATTCTCGCGGCGGGTCGCGCCCGGCTCGGACTGAAATTCAAGCCACGCCTTGGAAAGGGCCAGGTCGGCCTCCTCGCCGTCGCCCATGACGAACGCGTCGATGAAATCGCTGATCGGCTCGGGATTCTGAACGCACGGCCCGCCCGCGATCACCAAAGGGGCCTTTTCGGAACGCTCCCAGCGGAGGATCGGGATGCGCCCGAGGTTCAAAATCGTCAGCACGTTCGAGTACGCCAGCTCGTGCTGGAGCGAAAAGCCCACCACGTCAAAATCGCACAAAGGGGTGGTGGTTTCCAGGCTGCAGAGCGGAAGATCGTTTTCGGTCAGAAGCGTTTCCATGTCCCGCAGCGGCGCGAAAACCCGCTCGCAGTACCACTCCGGATCATTATTGATCGCCGTGTAAAGGACCTGGATCCCGTGGCAGCTCATCCCGATCGTGTACGTATCCGGGAAACTGAGACAGAAACGCCCACGGACCTCTTTCGGGTCTTTCACAACCATATTCAGCTCGCCCCCGACATACTGGCCGGGAGTCTGAACCAACGGGAATATTTTGTGGCGGAGAAGTTCGTGGTAATTCATCGGATTTGGAAGTTGAAACGCTTAAACCAGACGTCGAAGTTTTGAGGCTCGACTCACTTTCCGACCCGGATCTTGTACGCCAGTTTCAGCGTTTCGCCGGCTGGGATCGTCAGCGTGTGATGCATGACCGGGCACGGATTAATGAAGCAGTAGTTCGGCGAGCTTTGCGCGTAGAAGCACCCGTCCGCTGGGCCTTCCAGAACCGTCACTTTCAGACCGTTCCCGGTCTTTTCGTCGCGGTACTCGATCCAGCTGGCAGGCTTTTCGCGGATCTTCAGCATTTCCGTCTCACCGTTTTCACACCGGACAGTCATTTGGCTCGTTTCATTCGTCAGACGAATTCCGAGCCCCGCGTAACCGCCGCCCTTCGGATGAGGCGGAGTCCGATCGAGCTCCACGTCCTTTGGACCGGCAGTAAACGCGTGGCGGAAGTCGATCTCATACGTACCCGTTTCGTCCGGCGCACCGAAAATCACGTTCCGGGTCTCGCTCAGAACCGTTTCTTCCGGGGCCTTCGAATCGCGGTAAATCATCTGGATTTCGGCTTTCGCGGACGCCCCGTCGATCTGAATGTCCACGTCCTTCACGAGCGTCTCGCCGCCCTGATTCGGCTCCCAGTAATTCACGCCGTTGAGGTACTTCCACGAAAACCAGACACCCAGGTGCCAAACGTGATCTTTCGGTCGCAAGTTCGCGATGTTCCGCCCGTCCGGCAGACAAAGCGGCGCGATAAACGGTTTATTCTCCGGCCCGTCAAGATGAAACTCCCAAACCGGCTGGCCGTCTTTCAGGAGGCACACGCCTTTCTGACCTTCCGGCAAAAGCTCACACCAGAATCGGGGAGCCCTGGTAGTCGGTTCCTCGCCAAAAGTTTGACTCAACGGAAGTGCGAACGCCGCGAGCGGTAAAGCCGCCAGTCTGGTGAAAGTTCGACGGGAAATGCAATGGTTCATCATTGACCTCTTATTAATTAATGCAAGATTTTCAAGCGTAAATCCCCAAAGCGGCAGCGATTCCGTAACGCAAAAACGCTTCTTTCTGAGTTACTACTCCATCAGCCTCAATCACCCGAGCGCAGGCATTCAGAAATTCACGCTTCCAATGAATCTCCATCTGATCAAGCTTTTGCAACGCTTTTTTGAACGCATCGTTGGTACAGGACTCCATGGGAAGAATATCCGCATCCGCCACTTTGAGACGCTCAAGTCCCAAGCGAAACGCTTTCTTCTGGGCTTCCGGATCATCGCTCCCAGCATAGGCTACACGAGACAAAACCAGGACCGCAGCACGGAAGCGTCCAAGCGTCATTTGACCGGTTCCTTTGGGAGGCTTGGCAAGTTCGAACACAATGTCAAGCTGACGACAAACCATCGAGAAAATGATGAATTCATTCAAATCCACTACCTGGTCAGCCTTGATCATCTCCACGATCGCATGACGAAGGGTTTTGTATTGCGCGAGGCTGAGATGACGCAATGCAGGAATCGCCATTTTGAGGTACATCAGTCTCTCGGCCGGGGACTTGTTACCCACTTCTTCCTTCAGCCAAAGCCAGTCTTTTACCAGCCCACCCTCGAAAACTTTGGCGACAATTTCTTTCTGAGCTGCAGCCGTTTCAGTTTTTTTTCTATCCGTGAGCAGAGCCAGAACATACGCGCTGGCACTTAGCGGGTTCGTGATCACCTGCAAAATCGTACGCATTGCCGGAACCACATCAGAATCTTCCTTTTTTACTGCTCGTGAGCTTCCGCCGGAACGCTTTTCGTTGAGCATCTGCCCCAAAGAACCCTCGGCCCCCACATACGCCTGCTTGACAGCCTGGTTAAAATCCGAAATGGATGCAAAACCAGCGCTTGGTCCCGCAGTATTTACGGAAGTTCTGCCCGAAGTCAAACCGGAAGTGATTCGTTCGCGTGCCTCTTTATCCAATTCTTCCAACTGAGCCTTTAACTCAAGGTTAAAATTGGGGTCCAGGCGGGCGATTCGTTTCTGGAGAGGCGGATGCGTTGCGAAAAGCCCCGCCCAAAACGATGCAGAAAATTCACTGAAAAACAGGTGGCTCGCTTCCGCTGCGTGGAGGGATTTCATTTTTTGATCTCCCGCCTTAAATCCGCCGATTTTCTTCAACGCGTTCGCGATCCCTTGCGGATTCCGCGTGAATTGGACCGCCGAGGCGTCCGCAAGATATTCACGCTGACGGGAAAGAGCCGCTTTAATCACATTTCCGAAAAAGAGGCCAATCAACCCAATGACCATCGCGGCGAGTGAAATGAGGGCAATGACCCCTGCTCCACCTTCTTTTTTGTCCCGGCTGCTGGAACCAGAAAAAGATGCACGCAGCACAAACCACCCAATCATATAAATGAGTGTGATCCCGTACAAGTAGCCCATGAGCCGAATATTCAGGGCCATGTCGCCATTCAGGATATGACTGAACTCGTGTCCAATGACACCCTGAAGCTCATCCCGATCCAATGTTTCGAGTGTTCCGCGAGTGACAGCGACCACCGCGTCCTCAGGAGAGTTTCCTGCCGCAAACGCGTTGATCGACGGCTCATCATCCAGAACATACGCCGGTGGGACCGGGATCCCGCTCGCAAGCGCCATTTCCTCGACGATGTTCAAGTACCGGCGTTCTTTCAGAGTCAGGTCCGATCCGGGAGCGAGGCAACGTCCCCCAAGACTTTCAGCCACCGCTTTTCCGCCGCCGTGCCGAAGCGATCTGCATCGGAGCCACGATCCCAGGAGGATAATCATCAAAGTCACTAATCCCGTCCCGCCGACAATTTGAATTGCCTGATCATGTTCTTCGGGAGACTGAGGGTTGATTATCTGCTCCGCAAATATCATAAAGGCCATTCCGGTAATTGCCGCGACGACACAAATCACTGCCACGATAAACAGAAATACCATCCATTTGGAGTATTTCCGGGCAACGTCCTGCTGATGAAAAAAATCCATAGGTCAAACCTTTAAGTAAAAAAGGATTGGGCTGAAATATATCAATTTAAAAGGTCGAAACAAAACGCCTGAAATCCTTATGGTTCAGAACTGAACCTTCACCGCTTCCCGCTCAACCGGATTTTCAACCTCGAAGAGCTGCGCGCTGTGGAAGCCAAGCATACCAGCGAAAATACAGGCGGGGAAGAGTTCACGCTTTGTGTTGTACTCTGTCACCGCGTCGTTAAACGCCTGACGTGCGAAGGCCACTTTATTTTCCGTGGAGGCCAATTCCTCCTGGAGTGCCATCATGTTTTCGCTCGCCTTCAGATCCGGGTAAGCTTCCACCTGAATGTTAAAATTACGCATTGCGCCAACGAGCTGGCCTTCCGCCTTGTTCAGTTCACGCAGAGCCTCGGGGTTTGAGGGGTCAGCCGCAGCAGCCCGATTTGCCTGGGAAGCCGCGTTTCTCGCCGCGACCACCTTTTCAAATGTCTCACTCTCGTGCTTCATATACGCTTTCGCAGTCTCGACCAGATTCGGGATCAGATCGTAACGGCGTTTCAACTGAACGTCCACTTGCGCGAATGCGTTCTTGTAACGGTTCCTCAACGTCACCAGACCATTATAAACTCCGATGGCGAACAAAACCACGACGGCCACAACAGCCAGAATACCAATGAGTACACCCATTTTCTTCTCCTTTTTTTTGAGGTTCAAAAATAAATTTCAAAACCGGGGATCCAGGGTTTCAAATTTCTTTCAGTTACCAGGAATCCCGGGGACTATATGATCAAATCACAATGCCTTCCGAATCAACCAGCAGCCGAAAACTAAAAGGGCAAGGTTGGGAAGCCACAAAATTAATGGTGTCATCGCTGAATCTTTCACAAGGTTCAGGAGCAGCATAAAAGCCGGGAAAAACAAAAACAAAAGAGGCATCACCCTCAAGCTGATGAGAAGCAACGCTCCTTCTTCTCCTTTATGAAGCGAAAGCGGTACACAAACCAGCGTAAGGAAAAAACAATTAAACGCGAACGCCAAACGGCGGGTCGGCTCAATCTTTGCCCGATGGATCATTTTCCTGCAATTTTTGATTTCGTCATAAAACTCATGCTTCAGGCGTTCCGATTTAAAACCCTCAAAATTGCCGGTCTGAATAAATAAGGACGCTTGAAGCGCGAGTTCCAATTTCAGTGAATCGATCATCTGGTTCTGTTTCTCCACATAGTCGTTCAGCCTGGCAAGTGACATTCCAGAAACGTGGTTCATATTGCGGTCCTGCAATTTCTTCAGCTCATCCATCGAAACCAGAATCGTACGTTCGAGCGAAGTCGAAATCTGATTGGATTCGTATTGAATTTCCAAATTATTAAATGAAATCTTCATGACGAGCGAATTATCGTTGGGATTATAACGATAAACCTCATTCGTCAGTTTCAGATAGCAAACTTCATCAGGACGAACAATTTGTGATGCGGGACCGATACGCAATTCTGCGCTTTTCGCTGAACAAGTGTAGGAATTGGTGAAATTTTTACTCGTCAGAAAGAGACCGTACAATTTCCCGTCTTGAACTCTATCCACACTGAGAAAAAGGTCTTCACCAACGGTATAACTGCTTTTATTTTCCAGCGTCGAGTAAATGATGGATTCCAATGAGGAGAAAAACGTCCTCTGAAGCCCGTTCATTCCCCATGAGCAATATACATCCGACATAAAAAACGAGACAATGCTCATGAAAAAAGCGAGGAAAAAGGCTGGAAACATCAAGCACCACGTCGAAATCCCTGAAGACTGAAGCGCCAGATTTTCACGTTCCTGCGTTATACGGGAATAGACCATGACAGATGTAAACACCATCACGAACTGTCCCCCGAAAGATTGCGCAAACGGGAAAATGTAAGGAATTAAAAGAGGAATTTTCGATATGGGAATTTTGCTCAGAAAATCCTGGAGGAAAAAACCAATAAACACAAAAAGGCACGTGAAACCAACCTGCATAATAAGGAATATGACTAGCATGACCATCAGAAAGCGAGTTGGAATAATTTTAAAAATTTTCACGTCCCTGCTCCGATTCCCTGCTATGATCCTGTCAGCAGTTTAATCTCCAAACACTGGCGGCCAGCCTCCCCCATCTATCAGCGTTCCGAAGACCATACATCACACCATAAGGCTCCACCCCAGGAAAGCCCCACTCCAAAACCGAGAAGCATCGCGCACTGGATCTTCTTCCAATCGGGTGTTTGACGCAACTGAGAAATCAAAATTGGGATAGAACTGCTGACCGTGTTCCCGACCTGCTCCATCTGAATCGGAACTTTGGCGGGATCAAGCTCCATAGTAACCGTCAGACTTTCAAGCATCTTACGCGTCGCCTGGTGCATCAGGAAAATATCAATATCACCAAGTGTCTGACCCGCTTTCGCGAGAAGCTGATCCACAAGCGGCGGGATCTTCGAGTTGGTAAAACGCATAAGCTCCGCCCCATCCATGTACAAACTGCTGGCCCATCGGCGGCGGTGGCTCGGTTTGAATGAAAGTGACTCGGGCCGGATTCCGCGTCCATACGCGATGAGCGAATTTGCGCCTTCTCCATCCGTGCCAAACAAAAAAGGGCCAAGGGACTGCGTGTCACTCGCTTCTATCAGCGTCGCCGTCGCCCCATCTCCAAAAATCGTGCGAAGAGAACGGTCACCGGAATCGATGTACTTCGTATATGTTTCTGACGTAATGAGCAAAATACGATGCGCCGACTCGCCGCGGATCAAACCGTCAGCCAGACCAAGCCCATAAACATAACCGGAGCAACCGAGATTGAAGTCCAACGCTCCGCAGTCGATCCGAAGCCCTAATTTATGCTGCACGATACAGGCCGTTGTCGGAATCGGATAATCGGGTGACTGCGTACAAAGAAGCACGAAATCAATGCTTTCACGGGGAATATTATTCTCCTCGATCAGCTGATTCGCCGCCTTAAACGCCATATCCGACGCAAACTCATCAGGCGCAGAAATATGCCGTGCGTAAACGCCAGTTTTCGCACATATTTCATCAAGTTCCCACTCTGGATGCTCCTCCTTTAAATCATCGATCGTTTCACGTTTTTCAGGTAAATATGTGGCAATCGGACCAACTTTGGCGTATTTCATCTGTGTATTTCCCCTAGTACAATATCTTCATTATAAATACTATACCGCAAAAATGACTTTTCGTCAAGGTGACGCCCTTCTCTTTCAACAAAAATTTCTCAAAAAAGGGAGGCAAAAGAGAAAATTTATAACATTTTGGTAAAATTTTTAAAGTATAACGGCACAATTCGCCATAATTCACCGCCTTCAGTTCGCCAAAAGAGCCGCTAATTCCCCCGGCTCTTTCCCTCCCTGCACACCCGCAAGAACACACGAAGTGTATGCGGCATTTACATCATACAGAAGTTGAAAATATTTCCAGCTGACATTTCGGGCTTCAGCCATGGACTCAATGACCGCGACGAGTTCTTCTGCAGAACCATTTTTCAACCGTCCTCCCAGTTTTGATTCTTCAAGTCCTGTATCTGACGGTGCGATTAAATCCTCAAGAGCCGTAACACAAGCAAAAGAATCCGAAAGTTCTTCGCGAGCGAAATACAATTGACGCGCCCAGGGAAGCGCACGCCGATCCATCTCGGAACCGGAAACGTTCTGGTCAAGGCCAAGCGTGAAACCCTTCGTTTTCAGGTCAGTCATCGCTACGGGAAAAATCAGCGGCCATTGCACTTTCCACGAGAGATGATTTGCCAATCGATCCAAAACTTTCCACTCTTCCGCTTTTATCTCAAGGAGTTCCACCCGAAGTATCAGCGCTTGAAGTTCCAGAATTGTTCCTAATTCAGAAGGAAGAGGAGCCGCTTCGGACTTACCCAACAAACTGTCAAGAAGCCGTCGGGAAATAAAGCTCAGAAGATTTTTCTGATGTTCCAGAACAAATGATTGATCCTGAAGCTCCACGTAACGCCAATATGCGTGAACAGCTTTTTCACGCTCCGAATATGAGGCACGTTCTAAAACGCTCACCAGAGAAAACCCATTTTCACCGATTGAAGGCTTACGTGTTTCCCGCAAAACAGGGTTGGTATTCACTCCCGTTTCCCCGCCAATCGGGATGAAATCCGATCCGGACGGAGCCGTCTCTACCGGAGGAGCGCCTAAATCATAACCAGGAACCGGAGCCTCTGGAACCACCTGGACCGGCTCGTTTCCGCCTGCAGGAACCGGTTCGGAAGAAACCTCTGGCGCAGTAGCTGCAGACTGAACATCAATCGAATCATTTTCCGAATAAACCTGACCTGTTTCCGGGTCTTGCGTTCGAATCGGAGTGTCGGCTTGAGATGAAGCCGCAGTCTGCCCGGGAGCCAGCACCGATGGGAGGTCAGCAGGAGGATCTGGGGCTTTGGCCGGCGGCGTAGGAAGACTTGGCAATGTGGACGCTCCCTCGCTCGATGGTGTGGAATCAGGTTTCACCAGAAGAGGAGCAAGTTCGGGGCCGCGCCGGGTACTGATCGTGAGCACATAATTTAAAATGTCGTCATTGAAACTGAGCAAAACCTCAAAAAAGACTTTTCGTCGTTCGTTCAAAACATCCCATGATGCCAAAACTGCCGAGGCGGGTCCCTTTTGACGCACAAGATTCAATAAACTTTCCGCCGTCATATAAGCCGAAGCTGCCGCAGTGAGCTGCTCCTGATGAAAAGTTATAAGCCCGTGGTAGTACGTGATTCGGGATGTTTTGTCCACGATCTCATCGTAGCGGGTATTATACTCACCGGCATGCGGGAGCGTTTTAGCCGTCACTTCACGTGTGTAACCAGCCAGGGACGCCAGTTTCATCGCGTTGCTCCGAAGGGTCACTTTTGCCAGACTCAAACTCGCCTTGGCCGCAGCGGCAGCCGATTTGTAAACTTCCCGTTCCGATCCCGATGCAGATTCTGCCAGGCTGTTCATGGCTTCAAGACGATTCGCCCAATAGAAAACCTCACTTCGCAATTCTGCTGCTTTCCAGTAATACGGGAGTGCCTCACGGGTACGAGCCTCATCATCCCGGAGAGTGGGAGCGTTGAGAAACGTTCGTAAATCTACCTGTTCCACTCCATCAAGAATAGAATCAGGAGGACTAACTTTAAAAAGCAGACGCCGGGAAACGGAAATTTCCTCATCGTTCTTTTTGCCCGGCTTGGTTTCATCCGTGCTCGCCAGACGTTTGATCTCTTTTTTCTCTTTGGGTTCAACGGCTGTTTCAAGCGGTTTTTCTTTGGGATCTGCGGATTGCAGAGACTCTTCCAAAGAAGGATCTGTTGGAACAGCATTCGTTTCCTGGGAAGGTTTCGTTTCCAAATCCAAAGAATCTGGTATTTCAGGCTCTTGCGATTCCACCGTGGGTGATTCCAGCGGGACCGATTCCTTCTCGGGCGACTCCACAGCCGGGGCTTCCGCCGGGCCTGGTTCGTTTAAATCATCAATCTGAATGGAATCTTCGACTCCTGAAACATCAGGAATTTCGGAACTTTCCTCGATAGGAGAAAAAACAGGAGCGGGAGGTCCTGCAGGTGATTCACTTTCCGCTCTTAATACGGAAGAATATAAAAACGTTAGAGCAAACGCTAAAACAAGAAAACGAAAAAGGTTGGTCATAAACATAAAATGGAAATCCGTGACGAAAAAAGGCTTCATGAAGCGCGGGAATCAGGACTCAGAGAAAACTCCATGAAACGGATGAACGAATCATTTCTTCGGTTTTTCTGAAAATCCTGATTCCTTTTTCCAATTACAGACTTCTATTGTACCACATTAATCATTATCTTTCAACATGGGGTCAACGAATTCTGACCATTCTGGGGCAAATTTTTTGGCTTTTTCCAAATATTTTGTGGCTTTGGCGGTCTGGCCATCCGAAAAGAAGGCCATTCCTGTCAAAAGATTCAACCCTGCATCGGTCGGACGATTCATCGTGGTCGATTCCAGATTCTGGAGGTTCGCATTCTTTCTGCCCGTAGCTCCCTGGTAAATGTAATCCAGCGCGAAGGGACTGGCCGGCCAAATCCTCGAAGCGTCCATACCTTTCAGCATGAAATCTTCCGCCAGCGTGTAGTTCCCTCGGGCGATTTCCGTATAACCAAGGCGGAACCACGCGTCCGGAAGTGCAGGAATATCCTGGGTGACCTTCGTGTAACGGCTGGCGGCAAGAGCAAGGTCCGCTTTCGCAAACGCCTCATCACCTTTCTGGATTCCTTCCCAGGCCGAATCAATTTGTGCCTTTGTCACCTGAGGAAGCTCCGCACCACCTTCGTCGGGAGCGTCTTCCAGAATCGAAATTTCATCACCGTTCGGAATTTCCTCGACGATCGGCGCCTCGGTAATCGGCGCCTCCGTAATTGGGGCCGGAGATACAACCTGAGTAGTCGGCTCAACTACAACGGTCGTTCCCTGAACATACGTTGGAGCGGCCACGACCTGCGTCGGGTAATAGTAATAAACCGGACGTCCCGCAACGATGTAATACCCAAGAGCGTAACCTGCATACGCCACATCAACCCACCACGGGTACACTGGTCTGTAAGACGGATACCAGCCCGCATGATATCGTACCGGATCATAGGGATACGGATGATGATACACGTGCCGAGGCGGTGGAGGCGGAGCCGGATGGTGATGATGCGGCGGTGGAGGCGGAGCCGGATGATGGCTCGGACCACGCGAAGGGGACGGAGGACGGGAAACCACTCCACCGTGTGGAGGCTTCGGGTCACGTCCAGGTCTGGCGGCAGGTGGAGCCGGACCACGGTCTGGCTTCGCGACACTTGGACCCGGACCTTTACCTGGCCTGGAATCTCCCGGAGAAGGACCACGATCAGGCTTGATCACCGGAGGCGCTGGACCACGGTCACGCGTAATCACCGGGGGAGTAGGACCACTGCCTGGACGTGAAGTACTCGGGGCCGGGCGGCTTGGTCTGGAAACATTCGGAGCCGGGCGGCTCGGGGCCGGTCTCACAGCGCTCGGAGCCGGACGGCTCGGGGCCGGTCTCACAGCGCTCGGAGCAGGTCGGCTCGGGGCTGGTCTCACAGCGCTCGGAGCTGGGCGGCTCGGGGCCGGTCTCACAGCGCTCGGAGCAGGTCGGCTCGGGGCAGGTCTCGCAGCGCTCGGAGTTGGACGGCTGGGCGCAGGTCTCACAGCGCTCGGAGCTGGGCGGCTCGGGGCTGGGCGGCTGGGCCTCACAGCACTTGGTGACGGACCACGGCTCGGTGGAGCACTTGGACGGGAAATATGCGGCGGCGCACTCGGACGGGAAACGTGCGGCGGGCCTCCGTGCGGAGCGCCGTGCGGGCCGCCATGACCTCCGTGAGGACCTTGAGCGCAGACCGGAAAACACAAAACGAGGGAGCTGATCAGCACCGCGATCACTCCGGGGATGACTTTCTGATTTCGCTTCATGATAGAACTCCTTGTAAAAAAGTTACGATTCATTAACTATTTATTATTACGCAACAATTTTATTTTTGCAAGGGGGTAAACGAAAAAAAAAAGTGAAAAAAAATCATTTTTTCCCTTGCACTCACCAAAAATTATGGTAAAATATCAGGAAAGAAATGATTTTGCTGTAAATTTAAAAAGGAACTGTCATGGAAAAGTACGCGTGGAAAGCACGTCTCGTTGAAGGGAAACTGGAAGAATACAAACGCCGCCACCGGGAGATTTGGCCTGAGATGGTAGAAGTCCTGACAGCAGCGGGGATCCGGAACTACTCCATCTGGATCGTGGGAGACGAGATTTTCGGCTACTACGAGTGCGAAAAGGACGCGGATTTTGCCGCTGCCGTCCAGAAAAACAGTCCCGTTGTGGACCGCTGGAACGAGTACATGAAAGACGTCATGGTTATGGAAATGGACCCCGTCACCGGTGCCCAACCCAAAATGGAACAGGTTTGGAACTTTCGATGATTAGGAATTAGGAGTTGGAATGGGAGGCGGTAATGGAGGCCGGAATTACGCGCCGGTTGAAACCACCACAGACGAATGGGAGGCGGTAATGGAGCGCGGAGAGCGGAATTACGCGCCGGTTGAATGGCCACGACCCCTCCCAAACGCGTAATTCCGGCCTTCGGCCTTCATTACCGCCTCCCATCTATGCGTAATTCCGCGCTTCGCGCTCCATTACCGCCTTCCATTTTAACTCCTCACTCCTAACTTAATTTAACCGTTTTGATCACAACACTTACCCGTTTTTTGCGTTTTCTCGTCGTTGAGCGCAACGCGTCGGAGTACACGGTGAAGAGTTACCGCGAGGATATGACCGCACTGATCGAGTACCTCATGCAGGTCCGTGGAAAGGTTCCTCCGCCGGAATCGATTTCCATTCCTGAGCTGCGTGCTTACGTCTCGGCCTTACACGAGGCGGACTATTCCCCCGCCACGATTTCCAGGCGTCTTGCGTCGCTCAGAAGCTTTTTCCGGTTCTGTCAGCGTGAGGGGATCACCGATACCAACCCGGCCAAAGCGCTGAGGAATCCGCGTCAGGCCAGGAATTTGCCGCATTTTTTGACCACGACCGACATGGAAACGCTTCTCAATGCGCCGCCGCTTGACGACCCGATGGGACTGCGGGATCGGGCCATTTTGGAGGTCACATACTCCGGCGGGCTGCGTGTCAGCGAACTGGTCGGTCTGAACGATTCCGATGTGGATTTCGACGAGGGTGTCCTGATCATTCGAGGAAAAGGCAAAAAGGAACGCCTCGCCCTGCTCGGTTCGTATGCCGCTAATGCCCTGAAAGCGTGGCTCGCCGTTCGGGTTTTACCCCCTGAACTGGAAAAAATCCCGGAAAAACCGTGTTTCACCAACCGCTTCGGTACCCGAATCACCACTCGAAGTATAGGCCGAATGCTGGAAAAGTACCTGAAGCAGACGGGCCTGGACAGGAGGACCTCACCTCACACCCTCCGGCATAGCTTCGCCACACACCTGCTCGACCGGGGTGCCGACATTCGAAGTGTTCAGGAACTTTTGGGCCATAAAAGCCTGGAAACCACTCAGATTTATACCCACCTGACCACCGCCACCCTACTCGACATTTACCAGAAAGCACACCCGAGAGCAAAGTAGAATTCCGAATTACGAATTCCTGATTTTTTAAAAAAAGACTACAGTTTTCCGACGGAACGACCGATGAATAAGTACGTGGAAGGGTTGTCCTCTTCCCGTTTACTTGCGAACGAACCCCAGGGGGGGCTTGAGTTGGTCCGGCTGTTCCGTCTGCCGGACTTTTTTTTATTAACGTTTGAACTTGGTTCGTTTTCCCAAGACCCTATAACCTGAGGCTTACCATGCGTCCTTCAATGATTTTCACTGTTTTACTCTGTTTAAATATTTCTACAATCTTTCATCCAGTCCAGGCTGCTGATGATTCCACGAGAGTTTATTCCATTTTCCAGACCATCGAGAAGAAATACGCCGATAAACTGGAAGAACTCGCCCAGTGGTGTGACGAGAAGGGCCTTGAGGAACAGGCGGAAATCACCCGTAATTGGGCCAAGCCAGTGGAACCGGACGACGAAATCCACGTCAGCCCGCTTCCTGATGAGTTCCAGGAATGGAATCAAAAGGGGAAAACCAGGAACAAAAACTCTTCTTCCAGTGGCAGCAAATCCAACAGCAAAAACGGCTCGAAAAGCAAGAGCGAGAAGAAAGCCAAACTGGTTCAGGAGTGGGAGACCCAGTTCCGTCAAATTCGTCTCAACTCTTCCAAGGACTACTTGAAGCTGGCGAAAAAAGCCGTCTCGTCGGGTCACGTCACGTTCGGGTTCGGTCTCTTGATGCGCACACTGCGCGAAGACCCGGACTGTGAAAACGCCCGAAAGATCCTCGGCTACACCAAGACCAAGACCGGCTGGATCACGGACTTCGAGAAGATGCAGACCAAAATGGGGAACGTTTGGCATGATACTTACGGCTGGATCCCCAGGAAATTCGTGAAGAAGTACGAGGACGGCCAGCGTTTCCTCAACGGTCAGTGGGTCACGGCCGAACAGGATGCCGCTTTCCACTCGAACATTGAAAAGGGCTGGGTCATGCTGACCGGCCACTTCGAGATCATCACCGACGCGAGTCTGGAAGACGGCGTCCGGACGGGCCAGCAACTCGAAAAGCTCTACCGCGTCTGGAAGCAGCTTTTCCTGAATTACTACGCGACCGAGGCGCAAATCCGTTCCCTTTTCGAGAACGGAACGGCCAAATTCGGCCCGGCCAAGCGTCATCGGGTCCTTCTTTTCAAGACCTTTGACGAGTACGTTTCCTACCTGACTTCCAAGAACATGTACCATCCCGGAGCGATCGGGCTTTACGTTCACCGCTCTACCGGGGAGGGGGTCGCCTGTTTCGTTGCAAGTGAAGGTGAAAACCGGACGATGTGGCACGAAGTCACCCATCAGCTCTTCGAGGAAAGTTGCAAGACCAGCCCGAAGACCGGAGAAAAGCAAAACTTCTGGGTGATTGAAGCAGCCTCCACGTTTATGGAATCGTTCCACGATGCGGAAGATGGTTCCCATGCCGTGGGCGGGTTCGACGACCAACGTCTGAAAACCTCTCGCATTTATGCCGTGAATGAGAAGAAATTCATCCCGTTTGAAGAATTCACCCGAATCAACCGCGCAATGTGGCAGGGTTCACCCGATGTGGGAATCTATTACGCGCAAGCCTGTGGAATGGCGCACTTCCTCGTCTTCTATGACCACGGCAAATACCGCGACGCGTTCGGGAAAGTCCTCTTCGACGTGTATTCCGGTCGGGACACTCCCGAAACCCTCACAAACGCCACGGGCTCCACTTGGGAAACCCTTAACCGCGAGTACCAGGAATACATTTCCCAGAATGCTGACGCCATTAAGGGGTACTTTATGAAATAATTAGGAATTAGGAATTAGGAATGCGTAATTACGAAAAGCCTTCGGCTTTTAATGGGTTGAAGCCTTTCTGAAAGCAACGTTACGCGCCAGCGTAATTACGCATTACAAATTACGAATTATGTTCGAAGAACCAACTACCGCCGTCGTGATTTTGAGCCTTTCGCTTGCTTTTTTCCTCGCCGGGTTTGCCATTTCCCGGGCAAAGGCGTGGCTTTGGCCTGCGCTGGGGACGCTTTTGTGTATCGGGGGGTTACTCTTGGCCGACTGGCTGGTCCTCACGCCTAGAGAGCGTGTCAAGATCGCCGTGGATGAATGTGTCACGGCGTTTCAGGAAAACAAGTCCGAAAAACTCGTCAAGAATCTCTCCCCGGAACTGCGCACGGCTCTGAAGTGGGACTTGACGGGCGTGTTCGATGTGCTTGAGTTTACCAAGGCTTTCGCCAATGACGTAAAAATCACTTATGACCCGAAGGCCGTCCCGCCCGTGGTAAAGGTCCGGTTAATCGGCGGCGCTCATTTTCAGGCCCGCAAGGGAAATATGAATCTCCCCCTGGAACGGTACGTCACCCGGCTTGAGATTACTTTTCGCGAGTTTGATCCCGGTCAGTGGCTCATCGTCGATGTGGAGGAAAAACCCATCATGAATCAAGGAGGGGCTAATTGAATCAGGTTTCAGTGTTCAGAAACTTTGAAAATATTTTTCTGAATCACTTGTTTTTTTTCTCTTCTCGGTTATAATTAATAATAGAGTCTTGAAAATCCTGAATTAATTGTTTGATCCATTATGGAAGAAACCTTTGAAAACCAGTTCGAGCGCCTTCAAGAGGTCGTTGCATTGCTGGAAAATGGTCAGACGCCGCTCGAAGAATCGCTTCAGCTATACGAAGAAGGAATTCGCCTGATTCGTGCCTGTCACGAGAAACTCACGGGCGCACGACGTCGTATCGAGTTAATTGCTGGCCTGGATTCCAATGGAAACCCTATCACGCAGCCAATGGCCGAAGATGAACGTTCACTGGAAGAAAAATCCCAAACAAAGGGACGATGATTTTCGAATTGGGAATTAAGAATTTTGAATTATGAATTAAAAAAGCCTCGGGCTTTTAATAGGTCGAACTCTTTCTGAAGCCAACATTACGCGAAGCGTTCAATTCATAATTCATAATTCTTCATTCATAATTAAATTATTATGTCCGATTTCCTCAAACTCACAGATTCGCTTTCCCTTTGGTTTTCGACGTTACGCCCGTATATCGATGCGGAACTTCAAAAAGCGTGCGCCAATCTGAAACACGACGTTCCAGCACGGCTTCTGGAATCGATGAGTTACAGTCTGCTCGCCCCGGGGAAACGGTTGCGCCCGTTGCTGGTTTGTATCGCGGCCCCTACGGTAAAAGGGAAAAATCTGACGCTTGACCTTCTTCAGGAAGCGACTCCCGCTGCGCTTGCGGTCGAGATGATCCACGCCTACTCGCTCATTCACGACGATTTGCCCGCCATGGACGATGATGACTTCCGGCGCGGCAGGCTGACCAACCACAAACAGTTCGACGAAGCGACGGCGATTCTGGCTGGCGACGCGCTACAAACATTTGCGTTCGAGATCCTCGGTAAACTCGGCGAGATCAGTTCCCGACGAGCTGTCCGGGCATTCCGTATCCTTTCCCGCGCTGCCGGTGCCCCGGGTATGGTCGGCGGGCAGATGGACGACATTCAATTCACGGCTGACGCGCTGAGGCCCGTGCTTCCACTGACGCTTTACGGCTGTTTCCCTTCCATTACGGAAGAGTTGGAAAAGGAGGAACTTCAGCGTTTCGGCATATCTTCGTGGAACCCTGACCTTCGTGCGTTGGAATCGATGCAGGACCGTAAAACCGGCGCGCTGATCACCGCTTCCGTGATGCTCGGCGGCGTGGTGGGAGGTGCGACCGAGGAGCAGCTTTTCCGGCTTGGGCTTTACGGGCAGTACCTCGGTTTGATGTTTCAAATCACGGACGACCTGCTGGACGCAACGAGTACAGCCGAGCAGATGGGCAAAAAGGTCGGAAAGGACGACAAAAAAGGAAAAGTCACGTGGGTCAATCACCTTGGGATCGACGATTCGAGAAAGTACGTCAGCAGTCTGGCGGCTTTGGCGAAAGGCGAAATCACCGGTAAAGCGTTTGCGGAGCCGTCGCTTTTGGTTCAGCTCGTCGATTACGTTGAGCAGCGTACCCATTAATAAATAAAGTCACGATCAGGCATTTCGTCTGGTTTTTTTAGTTCATTTACCTCATTTAATAAGGAATCCTTCAATGGCCAAGCTTCCTGATTATGTCGCGATGGCGAAACCAAATCCGCTGGAAAATCGCGCTCCGTGGTGGAAAAACACCGCGCAGACCTACGCCGGCATTATGCTCTGGTTCATGTTCTGGACCCAGATCCCGGGTTCAAATGCGACCGCTTCTAACCCCGCAGGTCTTCTGGCTTGCGGCCTTGGAACCGCACTGGCGGCTATGTTCCTCTCGGCGCTTCTGTGCCACATCATGTTTTACCTCGTACCGGGAAAACTCGGCATGAAAACCGGCCTTCCACTCTACATCGTCGGGACGAGCACATACGGCGTGTACGGCGGTTTCCTGATGCCCGGCTTCCTGATGGGGCTCCTCCAGTACGGGTGGTTAGCCGTCAACGCCTGGGGGTCTGGCATTCTGTTCACGAACATGATTTCTGGCAGTTCGACCGTCGCGGAAGCAACGGCCCAGCCGATGTTTTACGTGATCGCGATCGCGTGGGCCTGCGCCGCCGCCTTCATTGGGCTGAAAGGCATCAAGTACGTCGCTGGCGTAGCGACCTGGTTCCCGATCATCCCGATCGTGATCCTGATCGCCCTGTTCGTTAAAACGATGGGCGGAATCAAAGACTTCGACCCGGCCAAAGTGGGCGCGGCCCCCGCTGCTTCAGCGGCTGTGGAAGCTCCCGCAGATGAAGCTCCGGTCGCTTCGGAAGCCACGGCCGATGAAGTCGCGGAGGACGCTGCCCCGGCTTCACCCCTTGAAACCATTCAGTCAAAAGTCTCTGAAGCCGTAGAAACCGCCAAGGCTGATATCGCCGAAGTCAAGGAAGCCGCCAAGGAAGCAGTCGAAGACACCAAGGCTGAAGTCGCCGAAGTGGTTGAGACGGCCAAGGCAGAAGTTACCGAAGCAGTTGAAGCCGCCAAGACGGAAGTGGCCGAAATCACCGAAGCCGCTAAATCCGAAATCACAACAGTAGAAGCTCCGGCTGAAATCAAACCTCTGAGCAAATTCGCGATTTTCAACCTGATGGGTATTTATATTCTTGGCTTCTTCGCAACTGCCGGCGCCGCTGGCTGCGACATGGGGTCGGCAAACCGTAACTCGACCGATATTCAGCTCGGTGGTCTGGTCGGGATCCTCGGTTCCACGGTCTTCGCGGGAGGTCTTTCGCTGGCGATTTACGCGGGCGCGTACGGTCAGGGCCTTTGCTCTGGTCCAATTGGCTGGACGACCAACCTGATGAACGCGATCATGGGCGACACTTGGGGCAAAGTTTTCATGTTCGCTCTGGCGATCGCCGCTTTCCCGAGTGCGTGTTTCTGCTCGATGATTGCCGCAAACAGTTTCAAGACCACGCTCCCGAAAGTCCCGCCTTTCATCACGTGCGGACTGGGCGTTCTCGGCGCGATCCTCCTGATCGTGACCAAGTTGGCGGGTGACGCTCCGGTCGTCTTCGGAACCATCGGCGCTTCGTTTGGCCCGATTTGCGGTGCGATGGCCGCCGATTATTTCCTGAGCGGCTGCAAATGGAACGGCCCGCGCGCCGGTTTCAACCCGGCCGGGTGGATCTCCTGGTTCTTCGGTTTCGTCGTGGGAGCTTACGGTTTCTTCACGAGCATTTGCCCGTGCCTGCCGCAGTTCGAAATGCCGTGCCCGCCGCTGCTCGCGTGCATCGTTGGCTTCGTTCTGTACTTCATTTTGGCCGCGATTGGCTGCAAGACCAGAACTCTCCCGATGGAAGAGACCAACGTTTAGTCTGATTCATTAAAGACTGAACATTTCTAAAAGATGAACGCTGGAAGGGCCGATTCAAAAGGTTCCTCCAGCGTTTCGTTTTAATTCAAAAATAAAAAATCGGTCAAATCCCGAACATACGCTTGAAGCGCGGATGATTCAGCAATTCATCCTCACGATCGGGCGTTTCCTGGATCAGGCGTTCAATGATTTGATCGGGCGTCATGCCTTCGCTTTCGGCCGTAAAGTTCAGAGCGATACGGTGACGCAAGATCGGGTACGCGAGCGATTTTACATCGTCCGTGTTTACGTGGTTCCTGCCGTGGATCATTGCGCGGGCTTTTGCTCCCAAAATCAGGTTCTGAACGGCACGTGGCCCGGCGCCCCACGAAAGATTTTCTTCGATGAATTCCGGCACTCCTTCTTCGCCAATACGCGTCTGACGCACGAGCGAAAGCGCGTAACGAATCAGGTGCTCCGAGACTGGGATCTCACGGACCAGCCGTTGAATTTCCAGAATTTCCTGCGCGCCAAGAACGGGCTGAATGTCCGCTTGCGTGGTGGAGGTCGTGCGCCGAACCACCTCAAACTCTTCTTTCCAGCTCGGGTACTTCACCAGGATCTTGAACATGAAACGGTCCTGCTGGGCTTCCGGCAGCGAGTACGTGCCTTCCTGCTCGATCGGGTTTTGCGTGGCGAGGACGAAGAACGGGATGGGAAGTTCATGACGTACACGCCCGACAGTCACTTGGCGTTCCTGCATCGCTTCCAGAAGCGCGGCCTGCGTTTTCGGCGGCGTACGGTTGATCTCGTCAGCCAAAACCACGTTCGCGAAAAGCGGCCCCTCGATGAAACGGTAGTCGCGCCGGCCGGTGGACCGATCTTCCTCGATAATTTCCGCCCCCGTGATGTCGCCGGGCATCAGGTCAGGCGTAAACTGGATGCGGTTGAAACTGAGGTTCATCGTCCTCGCGAGTGTGCTGATCAAAAGCGTTTTGGCCAGGCCCGGTACGCCTTCCAAAATGGCGTGCGACTGGCAAAACAGTGCGATGATCAGTTCCTCAATGACGTTTTCCTGCCCCACGATCACCTGCGAGAGCTGGTCCTGAATTTTGGAACGAAGCGTTCCGATCTCCTCAAATGTAAGCATTTTAATCTTTAGGTTAGTGTAATGGTTAATTGAAAATTGAAAGTTTGTACGAATAATTTAATCGGTATTTCCCTGTTGACTGAGACGCAGGACTTTCGTCCACGCGCCGACTTTTTTCAGGTAAAAGTCACTCGGGAGGCCGTCGTTCGTCAGGAATCGGCTCTGATCGTCAGACGGCGGGTCGCTCGTCACCTTGAAAATGGCCGTCCCTTCGTCCATTTCGTCGAACATGGCCTGGTAAATCATCGTTGCGCCAGCTTCCAGGTGGGCCCGGTACTGCGCATCCAAAAATGCGCCGCCACGACGCGGTATCTGGTCGAATTTTGCCCAGTGCCCCCGCCCTTTTTGAAGGTTTTCCCACGAAAAACCCGGAAAAACGACAGGCAAGTAATCCAGCCCGCGCTCGCGGCACCATTCCAGGTCGGGGATCGTCTGATGCCTCACGAAACGCTCGACGCCCGCATCATCACCGAAACGTCCAACCGTCCACGGGGAAATGACGTCCGCCTCCTGAATGATCTGGTGGAGAAGCGGGTCAGAAACCGCATCGTTTTTCAGTTCACGCCAGTACGACGGGACGCCGATCATGACGGTGAAACCGCCATACTTCGGGTCGTTTTTCAGGAACCGGATCAGCTCGAGCGTTTTTTCGAGCGTGTACCGCCGGCCGTCATTGAAGCCGATCCCCCAGACCGCCACGACCGGTTTTCCGCGGTGGTGGAGGTAAGCCGCGTCGTTCGGGTCACGGCCGAGGTTCATCGTGTCACGGAGGCGCTTCCAGTCGGCGATCACTTCCGTTTCGAGCGTCACGTCGTTCTTCCCACTCAGGTCGTACATCAGGGCCCAGCAGCGGCCCTCCGCGTTGGCAGCGGCTTGAACGTTCTTCAGGACGGCGTCCAGCCGGACCGTACCGCGTTCGTTCCGGGGGGAACAGGGGAAACGCTGGAGCATCACGCCATCAAGCCCGTACTCACGCATCCAGCGGAAGTGGCGGCGGACCGTCTTGGGATTGACCGAGCTGAAAACGTAAGCCGTGGAACCATCGGCGTGGCGGAACGGCGTCGCGTACTTTTCGTCCGGGTCCAGTTCACTCACGTCGGGCCAAAGGTCGATCCCGCAGAAACCCGGCTCGAATTTTCCGGAGTTCCCGTAGTGGGACCAACCCCAGCTGAAACCATCGCCAGGAGTGGAAAACCAGCCTTGGTAGCCGCACAGGACTTTGCCGGTCATGGAGTCGGTCGAAACCCGGTCTTCCGCGAAAACGACGAGCGGAAGGACGAGGAAAACGACGAAAAGGAAGCGGGGGATTTTCATGGTCATTCTACTTCAATCTCACCGACATTGTATCGGCGTTCGCCAATTTGGTTCTTTAACGGAAGCGCGATTTTCGGCGTGCCGTCCGCGTCGCCAACCGAAACGCAAAGCGTGTACTTGCCCGGTTTGAGCATCGGGACCTTCCCGTCCGTGTAGGGCCACTGGTCCATCCGCTTGAGGTTCACGATCACGCCGTCGTTCATTTCGGGGATTTCGGCGACCCAGCCGATCCGGACCATCGAGGCGCGGCGGACTTCCGGCGCTTTGCCCGGCTCGGCCGTGGGAAGCGTGCGGACGTTGAACGACTCGTCAGTCCAAACCCACGCGACTTTTCCTTCTTCGTTCAGAAGCGTGAAAATGACGTTTCCCCCGCCGTAGCACGGCGCGACGCCCACGTTCGCCCAGAGCGTTTCGATCTGGAACGGCTCGTCCATCTTCACGGTTTCGGGGAATTGGACCTCACGGAGTTCCAGCCTGTAGCCGAGGCGGAGGTTGATCCGCTCGATGGCCGCGCGGTTTTTCTCGAGGTAATCCTGCGCGAACCAGTGAATCGAAAGGAAACTGGCGTGGTACGCCTCGACCGAGTCTTCGAGAGTCTGCTCCGACCAGTTCCCTCTTGGCTCGGCCAGGCCGTAGTGTTCCGTCTCCACCACGACCGGCAAGGTGGGCCAGAAAAGGCCGGCCATTTCAGCGTGGTACCACGGTTTCCCGGAGCTTGCCGTCATGATGGAATCGTCGCGAAGCGAGACGCCGTTTTCCAGTGCGTAATCCGTCGCGGGGAAATGTGGCCCGGGGAGGTTGGTTCCCGCCACGTCGTCACTGATGACCAGCAGAGTCGTGGGGAAGTACTTCTTGTGGAGCTGGACGTGGGCTTTCACCACCTCAAACGTCTGCTCTTTCGTGAGCTTCGAAGAGCGTCCGGTGTGCCCCTCGCCCCACATTCCGATCGACCCGATGTCGATGAAGGCGACGTAAGGTTTCCCGCCGTACTTTTTCGCGAAGGCGGCGAGGAAATGGTCGAATTTCTCCAGGAAAACCGGGTCGAGAAAATCCGGCTCCCAGAGCGTCTGGCCGTTCGGAATTTCCGGGTCGTTCACCGGCCAAACGTACTCCGTCCCCTTGGCTCCGGCATCACGGACCCACTTTGGCGTGGCGTAGGTCCAGCGGTTTTCGCTGCACGTGATGCGGAACGCAATCTGCTTCCCGCTCTGGATCCAGGGCTGGGCCCACGAGTCGATCAGGTCCCAGCGGAAAACGCCCTCCTCCGGTTCCAGGATCGCCCACGGAAGCCGGAAGTAAATGGTCGAGCAGCCGGGAAACCAGTCCAGCGTGTCGCCCACGACGCGCTCGCCGTTCACCTGCGAGCCGTACGCCCACGGCCGATTGCTGTAGTGAAAATTCACCAGGCCCATTCCGGGATTGACCAGCGGCTCGTTCGTGATCTCCGGCCGGAACGTCGCAGCGGAAACGATCGAGGACGCGAGGAACGTGAGCGAAAAAAGGACGAAAAGGGTGAAACGTTTCATGAGGGAAACCTTTTTAAATCAAAATTCAACGGGTCAATTTTTCTCTTTGATGTAAAAGAGCCGGATCCCGCCTTTCGGAACCTCGCACTTGAGCGGCTCATTCGCGTCGAGTTTTTGGCTTTCGCCGCTCTGGAGGTCACGCACTTTGCACCCTTTTTTGAATGGAAAACGCACCGAGGTTTTGGGCGGCGCGCCCGCATAATTGCCGAGCAAAAGGAGCATTTCGTTTTGGTTACCCCAAGCCGAGACGAGGAAGTCTTTCTGGAGGCACTTCACCGTTTCGATCTTTTCGCCCTCAAGGAGGAGTTTCTCGTAGGGGCGAAGCTCCGCGAGCGCCTTGGCGTGGAAGTAAAAATCCAACGGCGTGTCGAAGTCCTGGAAGCAGTAATACGTGATCCCCCGCGCGCCGTTCAGGAACGATTCAAGGACCAGCGCCTCCATTTTGGCCGGGTCGAACTCGCCGTAGCAGCCGGCGGAAAGCCACGGGACGATCTCGCGGTTCCCGAGCAATTGGTGGTCTTCCGAGATCGTTTCATGAACGACCTGACCGCGGCCCATGCAGTAAAGTGACGGCATGCTAAAGTCGATCTCGCTCGGGTAAATGTCGGAGAAACGCTCGATCGCGCGGGTTGGAGATTTCGGGTGACGGCCGTACGAGCCGATTTTCGGCGTGGGGATCCCGGCCTCTTTTGCGCCCTGAACCACCGCCTCAAGCAGGGCGTGCATGACTTCTTTACCCTGACGGAAGATGAACTCTTCCAGCGTCAGATCCGGCTCGGCTTTCTGCGCTTCTTTGAATTTGGCCTGGCACCGGGTACAGGTCTTTGCGTTGTTCATCGCGTGCTCCCAGCATTCAATGTCGAAAAAGACCTCGTCCGGTTTGGAAAGTCGGACGCACCGCGCGACGCGCTGCATTTCGGCCTCGAAAAACTCACCACGGTAGCACGGGCACAGGTCGTGCAGCTGCTTGCCCGGGACCTGGCAGAATATTTCATGCCCGTCCGGTTTTCCGGAGATCATGACGTGGAGGGGGGACTCGTTCATCACGATTCCGAAGCCATGCTTGCGGGCCTGGGCCAAGTACTCCGCGAACGGAGCGGCATCTTCGTCCGTTTTGGGCCAGTACCGGGGGAAGGTCGGCACGACGTTGAACCCCAGTTTCCGGTAGTTCTCGAAAAAGTCCGGCCATTCTTTCTGCCAGTTATCGCCCATCCATGCGAGCGAAATATTGGTTTTCTCGAAGGGCTCGAATTCTTTCAGTTCCTCGACGCGGATCGGGAGCTTCGTCTCGAACTGCTTCACGCCGCCGACCAGGGCGTAGATCCTGGCCGAGGCGGTCTTTTCAAAACGCGCTTTCTTCGTGAAGAAATAAAGCGGCGGGATGATGTTTTTCGAGCCGGATTTTCGGGACGGGATGATCCACTGGTTCGGCTTTTCGCCCGGCTTCGCGACTTCCCCCGCGTTCACGAATTCGATCCCCTCGGGGAGTTCAAGCCCCAAATTGATCGGGGTTTTCGGGTCGAAACCGGAGTCACGCAGGTCGTTCAGCTTGAAATGCTGCGGAAGCGTCAGCCCACGGACGAGGCCAAGCTCGGGCCAGCGCGCCGTCGCCACGACTCCCTCGAGCGGGAACGGAACGGCCGGCTGCTTCTTCATTTCCTCGTCGTTTCGCTTGACCAGTTCGGGCTTCTGCGCCTTCAAAATCGCCATTTCGTCCGAGAAAACGCTTCCCGTGGAGCCGACGATCTTCAGGATCACGTACCGGCCGGTCGCACGGACGGGGAGCTCGAACGGGTACATGCGCGTCTCGTATTTATCGCCGCTTTCGTCGAGGTAGTACGTGGTTTTCCAGTCGCATTGCTCCGCCTCGTTCGGCATGAGTTTCGTCATTCCCAGAGCCTGACGGAAGAGCTTCCCATCGTCGGAAAGCCAGACCTGAAATTCCTGCGGGTACTGGAACGTGTGCGACGTGCCGCCCAGGAGCCGGATCACGATCCGATCGATCGGCTCGGGCTTTTCCAGATCGATCATGATCAGGCGCTCCAGCCCTTCGACCAGGTACCAGCCGACCGCTTTCGGGGCGAACCATACGTGGTCCTTATGGGCTTTGGTGATTTCACCGTCGGTCAGGTCAAATTCATCGGAATCGCCTGCGACCGTCAACCTGTAGTCCGGTTTCGGGACCAGCTTGACTTTCTTCCCCAGCGCAAGGTTTTCCCCCTGCGACCGCTGGGCCCAAAGGTCACGCATGGCCTGAATCTCTTCCGGCGTCTGCGCCTGAAGGAACGGCCCTAAAACCAGTGAAACGGCAAAAAGGAAACAAAATGAAAAACTTCGGAAACGCATGATTTCTCGTTCCTGATGATTTCGGGTTTATGGTCTCTCACTGATTACGACTCGTGCGGCCTTTGCGGCCCGTTCCATCGCGGCACGGTAATTTTCGGGTGTGCGTTCCAGCGTGGGTCGGAGGTCAACCAGTTTCGAGTCGAGCAGTTTCCCGCGCAGTCCGTTGACCGTTTTGGGGAATTCGGGCGGCGTGGTGAATTCCGAAATGTCGCCGCGGTCCAGCCGGTCGCTCACCCAGTCGAGGAAGACTTTCAGGCTCGGCTCGTACCAGTGCGCCATCAATTCGTACTGGTGCGACTCGCAGTAGCCGCACGACGCATTATCGATCAGGACGCGGTCAAAGTCCGGGTTCTGGATCTTCTCGACCCGGTTCATCCCTTCCAGCGTCTCGTACATCGAGTAGTCGGAATGAAGCGCCAGCATGTCGTGCATTGAGCCAAGAAGCTCGGCGTAAGCATCGACCCGTTTTTGAACTTCCTCGGCGGGGATTTTTCCCTCGCGCCAGTCGTGCATCGCCGCCATGAGAGAAACGCGGGCAAGCGTCAGGAGCCGGTCGCACGTCGTGCGCGCCAGGTCGATCGAGTCGCGGCGGATGAACGGGTCGTTCCACTCCAGAGCGGCCAGACGGTCGAAAATCTCGGGCGCTTTTTCAAGTCTGGGGCGCTGACTGCTCGCATTACTCCGCCAGATTTCCGGCGTGCTGAGCTTCGTCGTGCCGTTGAGCATCCGGTGGGCCTGGGACCAGAAATTCCCGCCCCAGCCAAGCATTTGGGAAATGGGCAGCACGTCGAGCCAAATCGCGTTCAGGGCTTCCGCCTGCGAGCCGTAGCGCTGGGCGCAGAACTCGCTCAGAAGCTCCTCGGTCGTTTTGACGCCGGGGCGCCAGGCGTTCGAGGTGAAGTAGTGAAGCACGAAAATGTCCGCGTGGGAGTTTTCCGGCCAGAGAATGTACCCACGGCAGTACGGATCGTCCACGATCAGTTTCTGACGCTGCTCGATTACGGAATAATTCGTCCGAATGTCTTGGCCGTTTTCGTACGCTTGGAAGATCCCGAACGTGTAGGGGAATTTCCCGATCACGCCCCACTGGGTGAAATTGCTCCCCACGTTTCCGAAAACGTCGTAAGCGGCGTCCGCCTCGTAGTCCCAAAGGATCGTTTTTTCAGGGTCGAGCTGGCCGATGAACTCCTGAACTTCTTTCGCCGTCCACGTGGAATAAAAGTCCCACCCGGCGAGCAGCAGCGGCGCGTTCGGGTAGTGCGTCCGCAAATTATCGATCAGGCGGCGGTACGCGTAGAGTTTCATCTTCAGGTTCTCGGCGCGGTCTTTGTAGCAGTTGCGCTCCGCGATCCCGATCGTGTGGAAAAGCTCGGGTTTCCCGTAATTATCGACGTGCGCCTGGGTCAGTTTCCAGTAGTTTTCGAGGTTTTCGTCCTTCCGAATGTCCCAGACCAGACCAGTCGGCTGGCCGTAACCGCCGGAGGATTGAGGCACGAACGTGGGCTTCACGCGGTCGAGGAACTGCTGCGGGGTGCGCGAGTACCAGTGGCTCATCGTCCCGAAATCTTCCGGGTGCATCAAGTCACGGTCAAAAGCGTACACCAAAATCGATTTGCGCAGCTGACCGCGGAACTGGAGCGACCAGAAAAGCGACCGATTGTCGTACCCGCCCATCGCTTCCGGAAGGGGCTTCGCCGGGTCGGGGTAATCGACGATTTCCGGGAATGCTTTCTGGAACACGTCGTCCATCCCGATGCGGAGCATGAAGACGTTGAGGCGTTTTTTCACGAGCCAGTCGATTTCCTGCTTCCAGTCCTCAAAGGACCAGTGTTCCGCCTGGAACCGGTGGAGGCTCCGGTGGGCGAAGTAGCGCTGGCCGCGGTACTGGAACCGGGGGGATTCCCGTACGTCGAGGCCCGAAATGTCGATCGACTCCCGCTTCGGAACGACGTCACCGTCCCAGAACCAGTGGCAGCCGGCGCGGTCTTCGAGGAAGGCGTAAACCGCATAAAGCGTGGAACGGCCTCGGCCGCCGGCGAGGATCAGGTGCGTGCGCTCGCCGTCCTGGACCGTGAGGATCCGGTAATCGTCGGAGGCGGTCCGCAGGACGAAGTCGGGGATGGCCTTGCGCTCGACCAGCTGACGGACGAACGGGTTCACCGCGTCGGAGCCGATGATCAGGTACGAGTCGGAATCGTTCGATTCGCGCGTGATCTCAAGCGTCTGACCCGTCACGGCGGCCCAGTACTTCTGAAGCTCAGCGGCGGCGACGGCGTACGCTTTCGGCTGGCCCTCCGGCGGAGCGAGGATCTTCAGCTCACCGGCCTGAACCAGCGCGGAGGCGAACAGGAACACGAAAAGGAAGGGGAGGATGGTCTTTTTCATGGGCGTGGGTCTTTCGGAGTGCGGCAATACAGAAGCCGAAGGCTTCATTTGCCGCTTTCACTTAGCGATCAAAAAACTTTAAACATTTAAAAAGGTTTCACGTGGGGGAACGCCCAGCGTACTTCAGCGGCCGGGCCGGCCGCGGACGCGGGCCGCCGTCCCTCCGGATTAAAACCTGGTAAGGCAAACAAACGAAATCGAGAGCGCAAAAAAGAGGACCACGGTCCAAAATGTGCGCCAAATATCGAAGTGCGTCTTGAAGGTTTCCCAAAACATGCACCGGGGGAGGGCTTTGTTCAGCCGGCGGGACTGACGGCCTGAAATCTTCCGGCAAAAGTAAAAATGCAAAATCTCCAGCATCGGCAAAGCGGCGAGTTCCCGCTCGAATTCCCGGCGGATCCGTTTCAGCCCGACCAGCGTCAGGGATTGGAGCTGGACCAGTTTGGCGACCGCCTTCAAAAACCCGCCCTGGGAGCTGGGGGTTCCAATTTCCAGTTCCTTCAGACGCGGCATGGCGGAAACGAGCCGGGAAAGCGCTGCGTCCGTAACCCGTGGGCAGGCGTAAAAACTGAGCCGTTTTAATTGCGTCAAAGCCTGAAGTTTCTCGACTCCGGCGTCCGTCACATTCGCGCAGCCGAGAACCGCCAGTTCTTCCAGCTGCGGCATTTGAGCGGCGAGCTCCAGCCATTCGTCCGTCACTTGGGATGTGTGCCGGGATTTCCCTCGCAAGTCGGCCCCCCCAGAAAAGGCCAGCGTTTTCAGGTTCGGGCACTCGACGAAATGCCGCAGTCCCTCGACGGTGACCTTCGGGCAGGCGTTAATGTAAATGGCTTTCAGCCGTTCGTTCCGGGCCAAAACTTTCAAGACGTCATCGGTCACGCCCGAATTCGTAAATTCCAGGCCGAAATCTTCCTCGGGAATGGACTGAAGAAGCAATTCCTGCGAAACGTAGGCGCCGCCCTGGTACTGCCCGATCGTCAACGGCTTGGGTTTGGGCCCAAGGGGGGCGAAAAAGTCGGCGGAAACCGGGAATTTCAGCGTCGGCAAAAAACACTCCTCCGGTTTTAGTCTGCGGCTGGCCCATTCCGCACGGATCGACCCACGGTTCAGCCAGAGCATCATCAGGGTTTCCACCAGAAGCATCGTTCCAGCGACCACCAGGATGAAGAAGCAGGGCAGATCCTTTACAGGAATTTTCAAATGCCCGATGAAAGGAATTCCCGGCAAAAGGATGAGCGCGAGCGCAATGAGCAGTTTCAGGAAGGAGCTCCGAAGCAAATGCCTATGGACTCGTCTCCCCGCCTCGGGCTGAATGACTCTCAGCTCCTCGTAAAGCGCCTGGGCTTCCTTTTCATTTTTCTCCATGCCGATCCCGAACTCGTAACAAACGGCCAGATTAAACCCGGCCTGATGAACGCCCAAACGGGACGCCTCGCGAAAATCCTCCACGGCCGCGGAGGGGTTTCGGTTCGTTCCCTCGCCCGTCAGCTTGCAAACGCCGCAGTTGAAAATCGCCTCGGGGAGAAATTCCGAGCGGGCTCGCTCGTAGTTCGTGAACGCCGCTGCGGGATTTTTCCACGTACCGATCCCCTCGCCCCAGCAGGTCCCCAGCATGAAAAACCCGAGCGGGTCTTCCTCCTGGGCCGCCTGGCGGAAGTACTCGATGGCCTGTTTTTCGTCCTTCGGAACGTCGGTTCCGCAGAGAAAACGCAAGCCGGTAAGCGCGTGTGAAGGTTTGGGTTGGTTCATATGGAGTGCGGCAATACAGAAGCCGAAGGCTTCATTTGCCGCTTTCACTTAGCGATCAAAAAACTTTAAACATTTAAAAAGGTTTCACGTGGGGGAACGTCCAGCGTACTTCGGCGGCAAATGCCTCTTCGAGGCGGTATTGCCGCAAGGGAAAGCGGTGAATGTCGCTTGCGCGACTGTATCACCGCACTCCAAAGGGAAGATTCTCCTCGATGATTTTCGCGGTGGCTTCTCCCATCATTTTGCTTCCCTCGGGCGTGTAGTGGCATTTGTCGGGGCCGACGAGCGTCTCGTAGTTCGGGGCGAGCAGTCCGTAGAAGTCGTCGATCAAAACGCCGTTTTTGCGCATCAGTTCTTCCGCGGCTTTGTTCATTTCTTCCACTTTGCCGATGAGTGGTTCCTCGTTGGTGCAGGGCGTCGTATTCGCGAAAATCAGCACCGCGCCGGTCTGCTTCATCCGGTCGATCAGTTTCTGGAGGTTTCCGAGGTACTCATCCATCGAACGGCGGCGGTCGTGGAGGCCGAAGTTGAAGTGGATCACGTCCCATTTGCCGTCACCGAGCCAATCGTCGATCCCGTTCAGGCCGGTGGTCGTTGGGCCGCAGTTGCACGGCGGGCGGTGAACGTTCGCTTTGCCGGCCAGCGCCTGCCGGACCTGCATCGTGTAACCGAGCGAGATCGAGTCGCCGATGATCATGACGCGCGGAAGGTTCGGGTCGTCGGTGAGCATTCCCCAGATGCCGGGATTTTCCGGCGTGTACGCCCCTTTCAGGCGCGGGCGGATGTACCAGAGCAGGCCGTGGTAGCCTTCGTATTTGATGTGCAGCTGCTCCCATTTCTGCTGGTCTTCCGGAAGCGAGGCCACGAGTTTCATGTAGTCGATCCACTCCTTGCGCGTGATCCGCTGCGGGGTCGGGCACGGCTGGAATTTGGCCGTTTCGGCGTTCAGTTCCTCCACCACCTTGCGGATCGTTGCGGCGGCGTGCTTCCCGAGCAGGTCGATCCCTTCCGGCTTGTAGTGCACGTGGTCGTCGGCCTGAAGCTCGTCAAGCCGGTCTTTAACGGCCGAGTCCAGATCATCGACCTGGATCCCGTTTTCGGCCATGACCTTTTCCGCGATCTCGTTGTACTGCTTCCAGAGTTCGACCGCGTTCGGTTTATCGCCACAGGGGGTCGTGCGGGCGAAAATCAAAACGGCGCCCTGGTCTTTGAGGATCCTGACCACTTCGCGGAGGTTTTTCTCGTAGTCCTCCGGCGACTGGCCGCGGTCGTGGATCCCGGCGTTGAAGTAGATCACGTCCCAGCGTTTGATTTCGTTCTTGACGGCTTCCGGCTGCCAGTTCGCGAAGTTTTTGGCGATGGACGAGGCCGGGCCGCAGTTGGCCGGAGCGCGGTGAACGTTCGCGACCCCTTTGAGTTCATTCCGGACCGTGGCCGTGTAGCTGCGGGAGATCGAGTCGCCGATGAGCAGAACGCGCGGCAGGGCCGGGTCATCCTCGACGAAGCCCCAGTCGCCGGGTTTTTCGAGCGAGTAGTTCCCCTTAATGCGGCCTTTCAGGTAAATCGGGAAGTAGAAGCCCGGGCCGAGGTTTTTCTGGAGGAGTTCCTCCCAGTCTTTCTGTTCGGGCGGGAGCGTTTCAACCCATTGGGCGTAGGCGTCCCACTCTTCCTGCGTCACGTTCCCCGCAAATGCCGGGACTTCTGCGGAAGCCGGGGACTGAATGAAGATCAGACCAAGGAAAAAGGTCAAACACGCCGTTAAAAGGAATCGTTTCATGAGGGCCTCGATGGAAGGGGTAAAGGAAGGGTTAATGTGAGGGGTTTCAGTTTCACGGATCGATCAAAGGTCAAGCGTCACGGCGTGCCCGTCCGCTTTTTTGCCCAGGTAACTGTACATTTCCGGGTCGATCGAGTAGGAAATTCGCTGAACGGACGCGTCACCCATCGTCATGCCGAAGGAACCGGCGTGGGCGCTTCCGAAAATCGACCCGTTATTGAACCCGGGGCGGTCCTGACGCGGGGCCAGATTGCTCGGGTTGGACGCCGTGTACTGCGTCTGCCGGAACGAGTCGTTATCCGGGCCGGCCCAGGGCGTCTGATTGTCGCCGGTCGCCGACTCGCTGTTCGTCGAGACTTCGTACTTGCTCGAGTCGAGGTACTTCTCGCCGTAGAGGAAAGTGTTGGAGGTCCCGTCGCGCACTTCGCCGATGGTCGTTTTGCTCTTGCCGTAGGTGATGCCGGTGTTGCCGCCGGAGAGTTTGGTGGCCAACGCCTCGGCGTAGGTCGAGACGGAGGTCGAAAGCGAGCAGTACCCGTCGCCGGTGCAGGCGTTATACTCGGTTTTCGCGCTCTGGCTGATCCCGTTCGAGTTGAACCCGCCCACGCCGCTGGCGTAGAGCTTGCAGGCCCGGCGGGACGGGCACGAAAGGAACGTCATGGGGAACTGGGCGCGCGTCGCGTTGTTCGCCTTGATGTTCGCGTCCACGGTCTGATTCCCGTCCATTCCGAGCGACCAGAGGGTTTGCTGTTCAAGGTACGGGAGCAGCGAGTACATCCAGGACCCCGGTTGTTTGTCGCCGGCTCCGAAATCCGGGTCGCCCTCCCAACGGTGGATCCAGCCGCCGGAGGGGTAAAATCTGTTGGAGGCTTCATGGTTCATCGCCCCGAGGCCAAGCTGCTTCAGATTGTTGCTGCACTGCATGACCCGCGCGGCCTCACGTGCCTGCTGGACGGCCGGCAAAAGCAGACCGACCAGCATTCCAATGATCGCGATGACGACCAGCAGTTCCACCAATGTAAACGCGCTTCTTTTCATCATAGTCGTGGCTTTCGTGAAATCTCAGGCAATAAAAAGGGGGTTTACTTCAGTTGGTACACTTTCATGTTGCGGAACTGGCACTCGTCGCTTTCGTCCACCTGATTGTGTACGCCAAGCATGAGGACGAGGGTGCAGATCCCCGGGGGCGTGGTGACCCAGCCGTTCACCTTCTTCCACTCCGACGAATCGTTCGGGTCAGAGGCATAGTTGGCTGAGTAAGACCAGACCCAGCCCTCCTTGTTTTTCCAGGAAGTGTTCGCGTAGGGGAGAGCGGCGCCGGTCGCGTGCACTTCCACCTCGAAGTAGAATCGCTCGCCAGGCTGGACCGTTTTTTCGAAGAGGAAGCAGCCGTTCTCGCACTTCTTGATCTCAAGGAGGTTTTCACCCTGGCTCTTCGTCCCGTGGGACTTTTCATCCTGCCAGAATCCCCACTTCGTTTCCGGGGTGATGAGGTTTTCGCCCTCTTTTCCTGCGTTCACGCGCTCGACGATCCGGGCGAGGACCTTTTCAGGATTAGCGATCTGAACGAGCTGATCCGAAAGACCCGGCAGAGCGGTTTCCCAGTGGACGCACGGTTTTTCGGGATTCTGATTTTCCGGAATGTTCCACCAGCGGTTTTTCTCGCCGTAAACCCAGACGTACTGGTCCGAGGCGGCGAGCGAGTCGCGCAGACTGTCGCACAGACGGTCGAGCCGTGAGCCGCCGTCTTCACGTGGGCCGCGGTAGTAGTGGCTTCCCTCGGGATTCGTGTACATGTCGAGGTAAATGCCGAAGCCGCACTGGACTTGGGAGCGGTACTTCTGGCGGAGTTCCGGCGCGACGAGTCTGGCACACGCTCCGGTCCAGAGGATCATATCGAGGGCCTGTTTGCGGAACGCATCGCCCTCGATGTAGTAACCGGTCTCGCAGCCGTCCACGAGGACCATTTCGGCCGGAGCCGCGGCAAGCATCCCCTCGACGAATGCCGGGAGAAGCCCGTAACCGGAGGACGCGAGAAGCGAGTCGGGGTTGACGCTCCGGCCCGCGCTGGAGTTGATGGAGTTGAGCCACAGAGAGAGGACCGTCATGTTCGGGTACTCACTGGCCAGGGCCTTGCAGAACTGCTCGCCGCGGATGCGCACGAGTTTCTTCATCTCGGCGTAACTTTTCCCTTTGTTGATCTCGGTGCAGTTGCGGAAGAGGGTCCTTCCGTACGACTCAAAATCGGGCGCGACGCCTTTCGAGCCGGTCTCACGAGCGACCCAGGCGCAGATGGCGGCCTTCTTGCAGAGACGCTCCCAGCCCGCGTCGTCGTCCCAATCGACCGTTCCGGGACTGAAGTTGATGCGGATGAAATTGTCCGTGAACTGCTGGAACTTGCACGAGTTCATGTCGTCGATGCAGGACTGAAAATCCTCACGGTTCCAGTCGTCGGGGCTCATGAAATGCTGCGAGGAAGTCCCGCCGGCCGCGGCGCGGATCTCATACATGATCCCGGCAAAGGGCGCATTGGCTTCCATTTCCTGCCAGTGGCCGCGAATGTACTGGGTGTTCGGAATGTCCCAGCCCAGCTCGATGAATTTCTTCGTCGGCACGTCGGCCAGGGCGGTCAGGGAAAACGTCAGAAAAAACAAAAGGGCGAGTGAGATTCGGTTCATGATTCGTATGAGGGTTGGAGGGTGAATGAATGCGTGAAAACCAGACTTCCAACGAGAGTGCAAAGACTGGTCACTAAAAGTAATTTTACCCCAGCGCGCAAGTGCCGTCAAGGGGGGGAAGCGGGAAAAAAGAAAATTTTTAAGGGCAGAAAAAGATTCGGAGGGCCGACGTCCTCGTCGGTCAAGTTGAACGAAGTTCAACTTTTAACTCATTACGATTGATCTAAACCTGAACCCCTTTTCCCAAGAGTGAGCGCGGCCTGATTCAAACTTCAATTTAAGCACGGATTTTCACGGATTAGAAGGATTTCCACAGATTATTAAAGGGATTGTCAAGTGCTTTTGATGATTCCCGATCAAATAAAATGAAATCCATTTAATCCATTAAATCCGTGAAAATCCGTGTTTAAATAAAAGGTAGAAGTGGAACGTGCCTGGTGTGTTGAACTTCGTTCAAATTGGCCGGTCTTTCAGAACATCGCGATCACCTTTTCGATCACTTCCGGAATCGCCTCTTTCAGAGGTTTATGGACCGTGGCGCCGGAGGCGTTTTTGTGTCCGCCGCCGCCGAAAAGACGCGCGATTTCCGCCACGTTGTAGTCTGCCCGGCTTCGGAAATTCAGGCGAATACCCTCGGAGGTCTCCGTGAACAGGACCGCGGCTTTCACGCCCGCCGTCGTCAGGAGCGTGTTCACCAGGTCTTTCGTGTCGGCCTGCGTTCCGCCGATCCTCCGGAAGTCGTTCTTCTTCAGCCACGCGTAAGCCACTTTTCCATCGGCCGCGAATGTGGCGGTTTGAGCGACCTGCCCCATGAATTTGAGCCGTTCGGGGGAGTAATTCTCGTACGCCCACCGGTACAGATCGGCAGTGGACGCGCCGCATTTTATGAGTTCCGCCGCCTGGCGCAGTGTTCGGGGAAGGACCGAGGGGAAACGGAACCAGCCTGTATCGGTCGCGATCCCAAAGTAGAGGCAGTTGGCGATCGAAAAATCAGAATCTTCAGGTTGAAAATCAAACGGAATGCCCAGTTTCCGAATCAGTTCCATCACGAGGCACGCTGCCGCCGGCTGCCTGGCGTCCGAAAAATTGTACTCCGTGAGCCGGTCACCGACCGCGTGGTGGTCGATCACGAGCGTCCTGATCCCCGTCCCGACGAGAGCCGCCATCTTACCAAGCTGGCTGAGCGATGAAGTATCGACCACGATCCAAGTGTCGAACGCGTCGAAAAAACCGGCCGGGGCGTCGTCGAACTGCCGGAACCGGGCGAAGTCACGGCCGAAAAAACCGAACTGAGCGCTCGGGAGGTCAGAGTTCATGATCGTCACCTCGTAACCGAGTTTTTCCAACGCGAAACAGAGCGCCAACTCGCTCCCGAGAGCGTCTCCGTCCGGGTCACGATGCGCCGAAATCAAAATCTTGCTCGAATCAGCAAGAAGGGATTTGAAACGTTTCCAGTTTGGCATTTATTTTAAAGCTCATCCGGCAACCGCGTACCGGAAAAATAATTAAAACGCGGACAGGTTCAGTGTATAATGTAAAAAAACTGCATACCATATCCACGAGGAAGAACCTTATCCAAATTTAAATTATACCACAAGCACGGGATTCGTCAATACCACGCTTCTGACATTTCCAGAAATAAGATCACAAAATCGTAATCAAGGGTATTCAGAGAACCGATTCGCTTCAGTGTCCTCTGTGCGGGTAGAAGAAGATTGTGTCAGGCTTATGGTTTTCGTGATTGCGAATACTTTAAGTCATAAATCCTGTGTCAAAAGGTATAGGTACGTACCTGCCGGATGAACCAAAAAAAATTTCTCATCCCCCCCTTTCCCAAAAAGAAAAATGTGTTATAATGAGCAAATCATAAGAATGGCCCTCAAAAGGGCTTAAGCAACGGCAAGTCATGAACCTGGTCAGGGGTTTGCGCCAGCAGCCATAAGTGGAACTACCGTGTGCTTGGGTCCTTTTGAGGGCCTTCTTTTTTATTTCGCAATAAAATGCAGCCGGAATCCGTTAATACTTTATAAAATCCGGTAAAATTTCCCCCTCCCCCCTTTTCTCAAATCCGAAATCGGATAGAATTGTAAGAAAATATAATCCAAAGAGTAAATCCGTGCGTTATGTTTTGTTTATTCCGGCTTTCAGACCGTTTTTTTGCAAAAATCCTGCATATTGTGCGGTTCCTGCTCTTGCGCATTTTTTGATTTTAGTGTAAAATCAGAAAATGGATCGTCGTCCCTGGCGGTCAAATTGAATGAACGCCGGGGAAAAGGCTTTCCCTGAAAACCGTCAGGAGGATGGTTTACAAAGTTTTATGGGAAAACGGATTAAAGCCTGATTCCTTTTTTATTCGAGTATCAGTCCGTTTCCCTAGAAGGCCTGCCTGCCCCCAGCCAGATTGAAACGTTTGTGATGAGTGTAAAATCGACTACAAAAGTAAACTGTACCATTTCCAGAACATTTGATGCGGTCCATCTAATGTTGACCGTTTGCCCGCCGATGGAGCTTGTGGGCACACCTCTGGAGATCCAGATCAACTCGGTAAACGCCCAAATTTCCGCTGCGATTCAGGAATACGTTCCCGGCGCGGAAGTCATTCAGCAAACGGTTTTTCTGAAGAATTACGAAGATCGAAAAGTCTGTCAGCAAATCTGGCGTGAGTATTACGGTGAAAAAATCCCGGTAAACACGTACGTCCCGCAGGCCCCATGCGACGGCCAGCTTCTCGCGGTCGAAGCGCTTGTTCTTGAGCCGGAAAATTCCCAGGTTCTGCACCGAAGTGAGAATTTACTCGCATTCAAGCAGGACGGCGTAACGCTTTATTTTGCGTGTGAGCAGGAACCCGAGGACTATTCGCGCAGCATGTACGCGCAGTCGGTCGGAATGTTCCAGGGACTGGAGAAGAATTTCAAAAGCAGGAAGATCCCGTTCGAAAACGTCATTCGCACGTGGCTCTACCTTGGTAATATCACGGAGCCGACATACAGCGAACTGGAAGGGGAGACTCAACGCTACAAGGAACTAAACCGCGCAAGGACGGATTTCTTCCGTGACATTCGTTTTTTCGACGGTGTGACGAATTCCCCTTGGACCCACGCGGTTTATCCGGCCAGTACGGGAATCGGCGCGGATGGAGACACTGTGGTGATGAGCGCCCTGGCCGTCAAGTTTGACGACCCTGAGCACGGTGTGATCCTGCCGCTCGAAAACCCACAGCAAACCTCAGCGTTCTGCTACGGTACGGAATACAGCATCAAAAGCCCGAAATTTTCGCGTGCTCTTCTGCTCGCAAATCACGACTCCGGTATGATTTTTGTCTCAGGAACCGCCAGCATCATCGAGCAAGAAACGTGGTACAAAGACGATCCGGAAAAGCAAACCGAACTGACGCTTAATAATATTGAGGTCCTGATCAACGAGCAGAATCTCGCGGCACACGGGAAGCCCGGTTTCGGCTGTGAACTCTCGGAATTAGTGAGCGTTCGCGTGTATGTGAAACGTCCCGAAGACTACGAAAAGATTCGCGCGGTATGTGAACGCCGCCTGCCCAACGTCCCGAGCATTTACACCATTGCGGACATTTGCCGCCCTGACCTTCTGGTAGAGATCGAAGGGACTGCAGACGTAGGACCGGCGCGCAATATTGAAAGAAAATAAAAACAGGTGTCTGAAATCGCTATAGGCCACGCGAGGCCTGCCATCGCTGGATTTCGCAGCGGGCAGGACGTAACCTTTGGTTTGATGCTGGGCCTGCAGGATTTAGTATAGATTGTTTTTCTCGATGTACTTCCGTACGCTATCTGGGAGCCAGAATTTTACGCTCTTTCCCGCTTTTACACGTTCCCGAATTTCCGTACTGCTGAACGCCACCGCCGGCATAGGGACACGCGATGCACGGATTTGACGAAGCCGTTCCCGTGTGGCAAGACCCTTCAAGAAGGAAAGATTCCCGATTTCCTGCCCGCTTCGCCCTATCAGCGCCAGCGTTGCCAGTTCGCAAATGCGTTTAGGCTCATACCAGTCCGGGAAGATCCGCAGCATATCCTCCCCCATAAGCAGGAACAACTCGTCGTTAGGGTACTTCCGGCGCAGATATTCCAGTGTGTAAACCGTATAACTGACCGCGTTCTGACGCAACTCGAAGAGTTCCAGCTTAAAAGCAGGATTCCCGCGCAAAGCCAACCGAATCATCGCAACGCGGTGTTCTTCAGACGTCAAATACTTTCCCTGCTTGTGGGGCGGGATTTTGGCCGGAACGAATAAAACACGGTCCAAGCCCAGCGTCTCACGCGCCGTTTCTGCAAGAAGCAAATGCCCGAAGTGGATCGGGTCGAACGTTCCACCGTAAATGCCAAGTCTCATTTCAGGATCAGCCGCTCCGTGAAATTAATGGAAACCTTGAGCGAACTGACCTCACCGCGAAACCCCATGACTGACTCATCGACGCGTTCGGAGAGGAAAATCGCCCGGCCCCGTTCCACGTCAAAGAGAAAGATACCCTCATAAAGCCTATCCAGAAGCTGGGCCTGAAGCGCACGGTCCTGAATGGGTGAAAGGATTTTCGTCGAGTAAGCGATTTTTGCAATGCCGTCCGAAACACTTTCGAGCGTGAATCGCTGGATCATCTCCACGCGCTGGAGCTGGCCCTGCTTGTTCTGCGCGTAAATCGGGTACTGATGCGTCCAGGAGTGACCGACCGGAATCGCTTCCTCGGGGAACTGGATACAAACGTAAGCCTGATTAGCCTGTTGAACAATGGTAGTCGCCCGGTAATCCTCGCGGGAAACCTGCTCGCCACGCGCAGATATCTGCACCCGGGAAAGGTCACGTCCGAGTGATTCCGGCACCGTGTCAAAACCTTCTTTCGGAGCGATTTCCTTGCGACTGTCGAACGTCCGGGTCGTTCCATCTTCACGGCGTTCCCGCATATCGACCCACGGAACGGAATTCACGATCGTGGCGGTCCCGTCTTCCGCGACTTTTTCGACCTTCCAGGACTTCATCGAATGCGTGTACGTATCGACGTTTTCCGTAACGGCCCCGACTTTCGTGACGGTCCGATTACTGTGCGTCACTTCCCATTCCAAAACGTCACCCGCCTGCCACTTGTAACGAAGCTGGAAGGTTTTTTCAGGTTCCGCCGCCAAGGCCGCAAGAGTGAGAGAAAGGACGAAGATGAAAAAAAAGGTGATTCTGCGCATGATCGATCAGAAATAAAAAAGGGGCATTAATTCCAAAATGGCTGGGGCGGTTTCCCCTGCGTTTTCTTACGGGGACGACGCTTCCAGCGTCGTCGATCCGGAGGGCCGGCGTCCCGCCGGTCAAGTTATTAATCGGTGAAGCGGGAAAGGCATAAAATATTTACTTGAGTGGAGTTTATGGTGGTATTACTGACCCCGTAAATTGTGGCAAATTAACTTGACCGGCGAGGACGCCCGCCCTTCGGATCTTTCGGTGGCCTTA
>SAMEA3663299__coassemble_25_pt1 | contig 127442 bp, 94 predicted proteins | sample SAMEA3663299__metabat2_low_PE_003 | metagenome-assembled genome bin SAMEA3663299 (sample SAMEA3663299) | pig gut metagenome | biome: pig gut; feature: pig-associated habitat; material: faeces | place: China | collected 2013 | reverse complement strand
CACTTCACTCAAGATGGGCAATAGTATATCACATCCTGAAAATCTTTCAAGGGGGACAGAGAGAATTTTTTCCAACTTTTTTAAAATAAAAAGAAGGCCTCGCCAAACGCAAAGCCTTTGGATTGACTTGACCGGTGGGTTCATGTAACTCCCCCAGTCTCGCTCCGCTCGACAGCCCCCTCAATGAGGGGGCCTTTAAACTTAATTTGACCGGTGAGGACGTCGGCCCTCCGGATCTTACCCGAAAATTTTGCGGAGGCGCTCCAGGTTGCGCTGGACTTTTTCCTGCGGCGTCAGGTTTTCCGTGGCAGGCATCGCGTTACCGCCCAGCGTTGGAGCCGATTTCGATGGTGATTGTGTAACCGGCTTCGGAACCGCGGCGGACGGCTGCGTCGATTTCGATTCGTAACTCAAAACCTGCGCCATGGACTGGAGGTCGTCCTCAAGGCTGCGCTTCGGCCGGATGCCCATTTTGCCGAGCTCCGAGTGGTAAAGCCGCACCGCGTCTTTCGGGAGCAGACCGTCATCGACGATGTGACGCAGGATCTGGATAAACGTCAGCTGGTGCTCGGCCGAATTGATCTTCCGGCCGTACAAAGCGACGCGGGCGCCGTATTTTTTGGCCTCCCAAAGCATCTGGAAGGCGTCAAACGTCGTGCCGGCCGAGCCGCCGAGGATCCCCACAATGAGGTTCGAGTCGAAACCGGCCAGGTCTTCCATAGCTTTCGGGCCGAAATACGGGATTTTCAGGAAAACCGGCCGCTCGGCACCCGCAACACCCGCCAGGGTACGCACGATGTGATTATTCACAAAGCGCGGAATGTCGGCGACGTCGGCCTGAAGTGCGTTCGGGGCGAAAACTTCGAGAAAATGCCGAAAACCTTTGCGGGCGGCTTCGGTGCGGAACTGCTTGTAGGCCAAAAGCGTGGCCATGTCCAGTTCCAGGTCGTTATTGAACGTGACGGAATAGAGGCCCAGGTCGGCGCCAAGTTTCCGCTCCTCGGGCTTGCAGGAGCCTTTGCCGCACATCGCGTAGTCCAGCGAAGCGGAACGGAACGGCCGCGATGGTTCGGACGTGTAAACGCCCTCAGCCCCGGCGAGCCAAATATCGGTCGCATCGTTCGCCCGGATCGCGGGAGTGACGGCGGAATTCTCGAAAAGACGCTCGCGTAGCGTGAGGATCTCGTTCGTGCTGGCGCTCATCAACACGATGTCCACCAGCCCCTGCGCGATGACTTCACGGATCTGGGCGCGGTACTCGTCAAGCGTGCGGAACCGGGCTTCACCGCTCAAGGATTCGGGGCTCAAGCCAGGCGCGGCCAAGCCGTACGCCATGTCGGCGTCTTTGGCATCGGCAAGAATGAAATCGTTACAGCTGCGGTCAGCGAGGATACGCGCTATTTTGGTGTCGAGGGACTTTTGCATTTTATATTCTTTTTATGAATCAGGAGGAATTTGGTTTCATCTCAAGGTATAGAGTAACACTCATCAAAAGATTTCGGCTAAAAGATTGAAGGAAGAAAGATTTTGATTAACTTTATGGGAAAAAACGATTGGGGAAGAAATACGACCTTTGGCGAGTGGTTTGGTTTTGTTTGGTGTTTTTAGTGACGTTGGGAACATTGCCCCCAAGCCTCAGAAGTCTTCCGGTTCCATTTGTGTTTTTTCATCGGAACGCTGGATTTTTTGAAAAACGGACGGCAGGAGATTGCGATTCTGGAGGAATCTTCCCCACTTCGCCCCCGAAAGATGGGGGAACAGACGACCGATTTCTACGTGAGAGTTTGGCTTTAAAAGTTCATTGCCGATTTGCCAGGAAACCTGAAACTCCCGAAAAATCCCTGGTTCCATACGCCTCAGCCCACCAGAAACGGGTATGATTCCCGCATCCGCTTCCGCCGGGTTTTGAGAAATAGCAGTCAACTCTTGCAAACTGACCAAATCCTCAAGTTTCACCGAATCGGTCGTTGCTGGAGTTACTTCCGGCTCTTCCATAGGTTCTGGTTCTTCATCCGATTCCAGAATGGATTTTTCAGCATCAGGAACCGATTCCGACTCTTCCACCGGGTCATCCTCACTGGAAAGGGAAAATTCCACAGAAATATGACGCTGGCCCCCCATCGCCGGTTTTTGTGACGAAAGGTCGTTTTTCTCAGGAGTTTCCGGCGTTGTGCCAGTGCCGGCTTCCTCAGTCTTTTCCGAATCGGTCGGCGTGATAATCAGCCGGTTGGAGTGTACCGAACCACGCGAGACACGGGACTGGTATTCCTCAGCACTTGAACCAAAATCAATAAGTTCGGTAGAAACGTCCTGCAACGGACGACCGCGATGATCGGACTCCCGTGTGATCTGGGTGACAATTCGTCCTGGGACCGCCAGGGAAGCGACAACTTCCGATTTGGAAACATAAGTAAGAAAATCGGAAGTTTGAGAGTAACGGTACCCTGTCATGACCTTGCCCGCAAGGGAAAACTGAAGGTGGGCCGAGGTCACATTTTGAACCATTCGTTCAATACGTACATTGGAGGGGATACGGTAGGTACTGCGCACCTTGCGGAAAACGTATGGCTCCGTCGTTTCATTGAACCAAACCTGAATTTCCCGGAGGTAACGGCCAGAAACCGAGACGATTTTCAGGACGCGGCAAACTACAGGAACGCCTTCAATGGTCAGCGTTTCGGAAGGAAGCTCCTCCACGCGGCGTGATCCATCCGCAGGAAGGCCAAAAATGTCCGTCTGGGCAATTTTAGGCTCTTTCTGAATATTTTTTCCGGCCAAAAGAATACTGGATTCCGTCATGGTCGTATAAATATTTTTTTGCTTGTCCATCAGAATGACGTTGGATTCCATGTAGGTTTTGGGGGAAATACGCCCCAAACGCCTGCCTTCCACGATGGTACGTGAAAGGCACCATGTTCCTGATTCAAACGCCCCCCAAGGATGAAACTCCGGCGGGAGTTCCAGAGATGCAGCGACTCCATCCTTTTTTAATGAAATGGAAACCAGCCCCGATTGATCTGAATCAGAGGATTTGACTGCTTTATCGGGTGAACCAATGGAATAGGAAACCAGAGCAGCAACCAGACAAAAAGATACAAAGGTACACAACGTGTACTGCCACGTAACACGCGGTGATATTTGTTCTTTGTCTTGCCAGTCCATTTTGCAATCCTTTCCAAATGGAAATTAGCGTTTCAGAATCCCACCAATCTATCCTTCCTATCTATTTTACCACATAATCCCTCCAAAAACCAGTTTTTTATTGAAATAATTTTCAAAAAAAGTATTTCTGGCTTCCGAAAGGCGCAGTAAAATAAATGATTGTATCGGTTATATCGGTTATATCGCCGAAAATATTTAGGAAAATCCTCGAAACTCCCAGACAACCCCTCTGAAAAGGCGAAGTGGTTCTCCTTAATACTCCAGTCCCTCACCGCCTTCCAGCGCGAACTCAACCGCCCACTGCCAGCAGAAATGACTGACACGGGCCACGATGAGGTTTTCGCCCTCTTTCAGGTCGATCTCCACAAAATCACGCGGCTGACGGTAACGCGGCGAGACGCAGTTTTCGTACACTTGCGTCCCGTTCACGTAGATCGTCGGGAACGCCATCGTGCTGAAACTCAGCGCGTTCACGTTCAGTTTCACTTTCTGGGCTTTCGGACTCACGACCCGGCGGGCGACGTACGCCGTCTGGAACTGCTGGCCGTTTTCGATGGACGCGAAGTCAATGGCGCACGGCACGTCAAAACCCGTCACGTCAGCCTGGGGGTAATAAACCGTCCACTTCAGCGGCTGGCCGTCCAGCTGGGCCGAAAGCGGGCATTTGCCGGCGAGGATCGCGTCGTCGATGCTCGTGCGGGTTTCTTCCGGTTTGTAGGCCACTCCGCCATTGAACGGTTTGCCGTCGAGGAACTGCGAAACCATAAACGGCGCGTTCAGTTTCACGGTCCGGACGATCTCGCCGGCCTTCACGGTCAGGTCGCAGGTCAGCGCCTTGGAGTGGCCGCTCAGGCGGATCTCAAATTCGTCGCCGCCCAGGTCCGCCACTTCGTCGAGTTTCCACCCCTCGGGACATTCGACTTTGATCTCACTCTTGGCGAAACCGCGCACGTGACCGCGAAGCTGCATCTTGCCGGGCTCCGTACTGTTCAGGACGAAAAGACTCATTCCGGGTGAGGTGAAATCCTTGATCTCGGCCGGGATCTGCTCGTAAACCTTTTCGGCAGCGGCGTCCTGACCAATTCCGCGCAGAATCGTCCACGCCATCACCAGGTGGCCCTCATGACGCGGATGCACGCAGTCGGGCGTGAAGTGGAACGAATTGTTCAGCAGACGCGCGTTCAGGAAGAAACGCTTGATCTCGCCGCGGAAATCCAGGATCTGCGCGTTCTTTTCCTTGCAAATCTCCTGCATGATCTCGCCCATGCGGTCCATGATGAGGTTTTTGACGCAGTACGGGTTTTCCGTCAGCATCGTAGGTGGGCAGAGAAGCAGGCACTTGCACGACGGGACGCGCTCGCGCAGGCGGTCGATCAGCTCACAGTAGTCGGCCTTCCACTTCGCGTAACCTTCGTCCGTCGGGAAAACGTACGGGCAAAGCACGTCGTTCATGCCGAGGAAGACGATCAGCGTGTCGCCGCCCTGGTCAAATTCCTGCTTGAACAGAATGTCGGCGCGGTCGCCATGGACGTTCAGGTCGGTCTTCGAGCGTTCCACGACGGGGATCCAGCCCGCCACGGTCTGACCGCTCCAGCCGAGCGAGACGAACGTCACGTCCGTGACCCCGGCATCCGCCAGAGCCTTGCGCACGATCGGCGCGTAGCCCCAGTCCGCGTTGGACTGAGCCGTGATCGAATCTCCAACGACCAGCACGCGCTCCGCTGCGGCCAGCGTCGTGAAGAGGAACAGGAAGGTGAACAGAAGGAAGATCTTTTTCATGGGGTGGGCCCTTTGCAAATTATGAATTATGAATGATGAATTATGAATCGGAGGAACGATGGGGGTGGCCCGGGATCAATCGAGGCACGCGTCCGGCTTGCGCGCACGAATGGCTTCGATCTTGGCCGGCGTGTAAATTTCGGTCACGTAAGTGATCCCTTTGCTGATGAGCGACTCGACCTCCATCTTGAAGCCGTGCTTCATCATCTTGGCGATTTCGTCCTGCCACGGTTTTTTGTCGGCAAACCACGGGTACTCGGCGATCTGTTTTGCACGTTTCCGGTCATTATCGTTCAGGGCGATCGTAACGCTCGGCGTCAGGCCGCACATCTCGAAGTCGTCCGACCGGATCCCGATGAATTTGGCTTCCGGGACGGCCATGCGCTTCGACTCGAAGGCCAGATTGATGGAGCCCTGTTTGATGACGGAGTAAATGTAGTACCCCCACGGGTCATTATCGAGCAGGCAGTAAATGGGAAGCCCGAGTTCCCGATTCAGGCGGTAAAGCAGACGGCGCACGCCGCGGGAAGGCTGACCGCCGCCGTGGGTCAGGATGCAATTATGCTTTTTCCAGAATTTATCCTCGTTGAAGCGCTGCCAGACCGTGTCTTTTTCGACGTGCAGGACGAAATCCGCCTTGCAGAGTTTCGGGTCGAGCGTGATGACTTCCGGCTCGACGATGGAGGGGATCCCGTATCCGCCAGACCCCATTCGTGAACAGTCGATGCGGTCGCCGCGGTCGATCAGGGTGATGTTCCCCACCATGTCGCCTCGCTTCTGGGCGTAAAGATGAAGCTCCTCGCGCAGGGTGGAAAGGATCACCTCCAGATCCTCGATGATCGGGTCGCTTTCGGACTGGTCGTTGAACGTTTCTTCCTTCACGCCCTTGATCGTGTGCTTGGCCTGATAGTACATTCCACGGATGCTGAGCGTTTTACCCTGGCTGATGAGCTGATTGGCCCCCTCTGCGATGAGGAGCGTCTGCATAAAACTGCGCGCCTGCGAAAGGTTGAAAAGCGTTCGGGCCGTGGTTTTGTCGCCCATTTCGATGATGCGGTCGATCTCATTGAACCAGACGTTGGAAAGCGAACGTGACGGAATCGAGATCAACGGATCCTCACGCTCGGCGGCCGTTTGCGAGATCCCACTCGCGAGCTTCCGGATCTTTTCGACGGTCCGGATGTCTTTTTCAGTGAGTTTTGCCGCTTTTGCGGGTTTCGCGTCCATCGACAAAAAAGAGGGCGCAGCCGGTTTGGAAGTACGTTTTTTAGCCATGGAAAATTCAAAAAAGGTACGTTGGTTTCTGGAAAATACTTCCTGAATTATACCATATTTAAAAAATATTTCAAGACCTCCGAAAAGAGACGAAAATTTCACTGATTTGCCCTTGCGCCGATCGTGAAAATCTGGTAAAATTTTGTATTGGAATTTGGACCTTTAAACTTCAGGAAGAGTCGAAATGAAAGTTTCACCATTTTGGAGTGCGCTCTTGCTTGGCACTTTATTGATTGGAGTCACCGGTTGCGCCCATGCGCTGGGGATCATGGCCGTCGCATTGAAGGGTGATAATGTGGACCCGCCTTGCATGGACATGAAAGGAAAGGTTTGCGTTGTCTGCCGGCCGCGCGCTTCGACGTCCTACCAGTATGGAGACGTTTCCTGTGAACTGGCCAAAGCCGTGAACACGCGAGTCTCCATGGGGATCAAGGACTTTTCAAAAAAGAAAAAACGTGAAAGTATCACGATGATTTCGCAGGACGAAGTGGAAAAGTACTGCGACGGGATGGAAGCGGAAAGTGATTTTGTGGAAATCGGAAAAGCTGTCGGCGCCGATCAGGTCATCGCGATCGACCTGTTGAGTTTCAATCACGTAGCCGGTACGAACGTCTGGCAGGGACACGCGGACGTGAATGTTTCACTGATCGATGTGAAGTCCGGAAACATCGTGTACCAGCCCGAGTCCATGCCCGAATACGTGTACCCACGAAACTATGTTGTTCCATCCACGGAAAAAAATGAATGGAACTTTCAGCGCGAGTACATCCTGATGCTTGGGAAATACATCGCGAAAGTTTTCGTCCCGCATAACCGGATGGACGTGGACCTCTGAAACGAAGTTTAACGATTCATTAAAGATCGAAAGAAGCCGCAGTTGATTACGCTGCGGTTTTTTTGTTTCACTGCAAGGAAAAGCCTCATATTTGGAAGGTGGAATGGAGGCAGAAGGCCGGAATTACGCGCCTGAACCGGCCCCAACCTTTTAATTCCAGCGCATAATTTCGCGCTCCACGCTTCATTATCGTCTCACGTTTTAACGACGTTTCCAGCGTCTTCCCCGCAAATTGTTACTCATGGGGGGCTACCACCGCAACGCCCACTTCCAGGGGCGGGACTTGAGGGTTCTTCTGCTGGAATTTCAGGCTCAAATCTTTTTTGAAGACCGCGTTCGGGAAACGTTCTTTCACCTCGGGGATCACGTCATTGAGCGGGTCCCTGTCTGTTTTCTCCCAAAGAATGATCCCTCCCTTCCGGTTCAGATCCTCGTCACTGGCCCAATTTCCGATGGGTGTTATAACTCGCGGTTGAAACCTGCTGTAAACGGCCACGTTCCATGCTAGCACATCACTCCTCAAAGCAGTCGTGAAAGGGCAGGACGCTCCTGGGAAATTTTCAGACCAAACCTGGTCAGCTTCCGCGGCCAAGGCCTTTCCCGGGTAAAACCGTTCACCCTGTTCGTGCGAATAATAATGTAAATTCCAGCATAAAACCGGCAGGGAAACGAGTTGAGCGAACGTCAAAAGCACGATCCATAGAGCCGAAAGTTTCCAGGGCCACCGGACTTCCGTCGTTTGAAACGTCGTGAGAAGGTAAAGCCCGGTCAGGCCCCAAAGGTGAAAGCCATAGGAACGATTTGCAAACGCGACGTGCGTGTAAAACTGGAACCCGATCAAAACGAGCATCGGCAGGAAAAACATACCTGCCAAAAAAGTTTTTCTGAAGGGATAAACGTCTGTCTGTTCGATTTTTTCCCGTTTCATCGGAAGTCTGAAAAGCGGGAAAAGTGCCATAATCACTGCGGAGATGACCCCCAACTGAGTCAGCCAGCCCGTCAAAAGGCGGAGGAAGAACAAGCCCTCTGTCCCGGTTTTTTTGTTCGTGATGTAGGCGTACATGACATCCCAGTTTCCCAGAACCGCCAGCACGTGCGGCAGAAAAACGAGCGCGGCAGTTCCGACTGTCAGCCACGGGCCGGGCGTCTTCCAGAATCGGCGTACATCGCGTTCCAGAACGAGGTAGATCACCATCGCGAAGCACAAAAGGATGCACGTGTACTTGCAGTTCAACCCGATCCCAAGCATCAAGCCAGTCAGTACCCACCAGGAAATTTTCCCGCTCTTCAGGGCGAAGTAAAAGAAGTAAATCGCCCAAAGCCAGCACGGCATTAGCGTAATATTATTATTGAATCGGGTCGCTCCGATATTAAAGTACCAAAACGCCATCATCGCCAACGTTGCGAAAAGATTTTTCTCGGGCGATAAAAACTCCCGTCCCAGCCGCCAGATCGCGAAAAACGAGAGAAACACACACACCGCGCTAGCGAGGTAAAGTGCGTAATCCGAATGATTCGTCCCCACCCAGAAAATCTGAGCGATCCACGTCGTCAGGGCTGGGTGTTTGTTGCTGGTGAGGACCCACTCGCGACCGATCATGATCTGCTCAAGCAGGTCTTCCCGAAAATTCCAGATGCAAAACGGCGGGAGGAAAACTTCAATGAGACAAAAAAGAGTAATACTCCCCCACAAAATGAGGGAAATACGCGATTTTTCACTGGTTGCGGTTTGTATATTCATGAAACCCAACAGCGTTGGTCAAAATCATAAAAAAAACCGCCTGGGAACCGCTCCCAGGCGGCTGATGGCGAAACCATCATTCCAATTCGTGTCAAATGGAAGGCAACAACTCACAACGACGCGGCTGGAGCTGCTTCTGCAAACGTTTCATCATCTGCGTGTGCATCTGGCTGACGCGGCTCTCGGAAAGGTCGAGCGTGGCGCCGATTTCTTTCATCGTCATTTCCTCGTAGTAGTAAAGGATGAGGATCAGACGTTCATTCTGGCTCAAACCTTTTGTGATGAGCTTGATCAGGTCTTTACGCTGAAGCGAATCGAACGGGTCTTCCGAGCGGCGGTCTTCCAGAATGTCACCCTCGTTCATATCTTTTTCATCGTCGCCCGTGCATTTATTGCTCAGAGAGACCAGACCGACCGTCTGGGTTTCCTTCTTGAGTTTTTCGACTTCCTGCACGGAAATCTGCATCACCTCGGCGATCTCCTCGTTGTTCGGCTCGCGGCCAAGACGGACTTCCAGCTTATGCATGACGTCATTCAGCTTCGATGCCCGTGAGCGGATCAAACGCGGGACCCAGTCCAGATTCCGGATCTCGTCCAGCATTGCGCCCTGGATCCGTTGAATGCAGTACGTTTCGAACTTCACGCCGCGGTTCAGGTCGTACGACTCAATGGCGTCCATCAGTCCGAAATAGCCGGAAGAAATCAGGTCGTCCAGTTCGACTTCGTTCGGGAAGCGGGCGCGAATCTTCTCGCCGTTGTACTTCACGATCGGCATATACGCCTCCATGAGTTGGTTACGAAGTTCCACAGTCGGATGCTTTTTGTATTCCACCCAAACGGAATCAAGATTTGCTGAAATTTTAGGACTGGCCACGGAATTACTCCAAGGAAAAACATTAAAAAACGGGTTGGTAAACCACTGTACTCATCACAGCCTTCCCCCAAAGGAAGACCCAAAACGGAGATTAAAACGCATCCCCCAAAATATATTTTGCGAGCCGTTCTTTCTCGGCCGGCTCGAAATCATCCGGAACTTTTTGACCATTCGTCAGGTAACTGACCGGAAGGGTCGTGGACTGAAGAAGCGGGTAAAGATTTCCCAGACCCAGCGCTTCGTCCAGTTTCGTCAGAATGAGTGACGTGACACCAATCGGCGCGAACGACTGAACGGTTTTCGTCAGGAGGCGGCTTCGGGCGGTGCTCGCCAGAACGAGCATGATTTCATTCACCTGCGCCGCGTCGAAAAGGACACGCATTTCCTGAAGGGTCATCTCACCAGCCCGGCTTTGCCCTGCTGTATCGATCAGTACCAAATCAAAGTCCTCCATACGCGCGATCGCGTCCTTCATCTGACGGCGAGTAGCCGCGCAAAGCATCGGAATACCGATCACGTCAGCAAACGTTTGCAGCTGTTCCACCGCTCCCATACGGGAAAGGTCAAGCGTAATGAGGCCAACCTGACAATTCTTTTTCTGACGATAATCAATCGCAAGTTTCGCGATGGTGGTCGTTTTCCCGACACCAGTCGGCCCAACAAGAGCAACGGTACGGCGTTTGCCGGATGTGATCCGGATCGGCCCCGCCGTGCGAATTTCCTCTGCTACAAGGCGCTGGAGTTTCTTTTCCAGAAACGCGAAATCACTGTTTGAAACCTGTTTCCCTGCGGCAGTGTAAAGGATCTCTTCCTCACGCAAACGCGCCATGAGTTCCGAGATGGAACGCTCATCCATGTCAGCCGTCTGAAGTTTCGAGTAGATCTGAAACAGCGCGTCACGCAATTCGCCCTGGACGGAAGTGTTTTCATCCTTTTCCAGATTGGCTATCTGACGAAAAAAACCGCTGTCCGTACCGAACAAAAGACGGGGATTCTCACGCGTTGAGGCCGCCGGTGTTTCAGTCTGAATGGAATCCCAAAACGAAACCGGTCCTGAAAGCGTGTCTTGCGGCAGTTCCTGAACTGCCGTTTGTGTGACACTTCCCACTTCTTCAGCTGGTTCCTCGTCGCAAGCGGTGACTTCAAAACAGGACGCACCGCTCATGAGGCCAAAGAAACGCCGTGTCGGAATCTCCCGGGTTTCCAGAATCGTGGCTTTAAGCCCGAAATCTTCGCGAATCATGGCAAAAGCCTCGAACAAATTCTTCGCGCGATACTTTTTGACTGCCATTCCTGCTCCGAAACCCGAACCAAACAAAACCGTTCCGCATACTTGCGACTATGAAAGAAGAGTAACCGATTTTCCCATTTTATGCAAGAGTAATTTGGGCGGAAAGAGAAAAAAGTGATGAAATTTTTGTCAGAATACGCGGCAGATTAAATGACAGAGAAAAGCTGGGAAAGGCTGGGGATTTGCTGGGAGTCTCTGGGATGGGAGGCGGTAATGGAGCGCGTAGCGCGGAATTACGCGTAAATGGGAGGCGGCAATGAAGGCCGGAGGCCGAAATTACGCGCCGGGTTGAATTACCATAAACCTTACCCGGCGCGTAATTCCGCGCTGCGCGCTCCATTACCGCCTTCCGTCGTCAAAGCTCCACGCTCTTTCCGTCGATCAGCACTTTCACGCCAGTTGGCGTTTCCTCGAAGCTCACCGGGAGCGGCTCGGCGTTCGGGGCCAGCACCTGAAGCACGTTCAGAAAACGTTCGGTCTTGTTCGGTTTCGTCGCATAAACCCGCGTCTGCCAGCCGTCCTGCACGACCGGATTTCGGCCGTAATTCGCGTACTGGTTCTGGATCTCCGCGGGAAGGTCGTGCACGCTGCGTTTCTTCAGCTCGCGGTTTTCCGCCGCCGGAAGCAGGACCGTGAGCGAAAGCCGACCCGGCTCGATCGTCGCACCGTCCGGAAGGCGGCCCGTACTCAAAAGGCCCGTTTCCGTCAGCGTCGGCTCGTTCGGCGTGTTGACCTGCCACGATTTCTCGAAATTCGGGACTTTCACCGTCACGTCATCCAGAACGATCAGCGCCACCGGAACGTCCTCGCGTTCGAGATTCAGCCAGCAGAACGTGCGCACGTGCTTCTCCACTTTGTCGGAGTACGCCTTCGTCAGGTCCACGGAGTAAATCGACTTTTGGGGGCGCATGGCGTCCGGAAGGATCTCCGAGCGCAAAACCGTCCCGGTCCGGAATTTCTCATTTTCCAGAAAGTCTTCTTTGGCTCGCGGCCAGTCGGGATTCATCCGCTGCCCGCCCTCGTTGAATCCGTTGCCCGTGATCGGCTCGTCCGGGTCCATCACGAACAAAACGTTGTGCGAGAGCGATTTCTTGTTGAAATTCATGTCGTACGGCGTCCCGTAGAAACCGTAAATCCCGAGGTCGAGCGTCTGCCAGCCGCGGTAGTAGATCTGGAACGCGCCGGCGTCGAGGTGCTGGTGATTGCGTGAGTTCATCCCGCCGCCCTTGAGTTCCACCACGGTCTCAAGCGAGTCTGGATCCCGATTCTGGGCCGGAATTTCATCCGCAAGCAAAAACTTCGGCCAGCCGGTGCGCAGGATCTGGGACGGACGCACCGCCCCGGTGTCGATCGCGAGCGGCTCGTTAGCGCAGGAGTAAATCGGTTTCAGCTCCGGATCGTTCACGAGCAGAAAGAAAAGCGCGTCGGAATTGGGGCGGATCGCGCGCAAGTACTCGCCCTTCATCAGCGGATCGTGCGTCAGAGTCGAGATCGCCAGCGCGATCTGCTGCGAGTCGCGGTACGGGACGTGCGAGTAATTGTCGCCGTCGGGAAGGTACTCGCCGCTCGGAACGTAGAGGTGCAAAATGTAGTCGCGCAGTGAGCAGATGTTCGGGTTGAAAACGGGCTGGCCGCCGACGAAGGGCCGGAGGAGAAACTCCGTGCGGAACTCCCACGAGGCGCGGCAGAAACCGTAGCTGCTCCCTTCACTGTGGCGGGGGGACTGGTACTGGAATTCCCGGACGGGGATCAGCTGGTCGTAGATCAGCCACGCGCAGTACTTGTACGGCTCGGGGTTCACGTCGTGGATGGCGATCGCCATGCTCAGCGTGTCCCGCAGGATCATGGACTCGTTCCCGTGCCCGACGAAAATTCCCCGGCCAAACGGCGGGTACGAGCACTCCAGACGGACGGCCAGTTCCTGCATCCGGGCCTCATAAAACGCCCGTTCCTCGGGGGTCAGCCGGTCGTAAAGCCAGTCGTAGATCAGCGCCGCGGTGTAGATCGTCGTGCCGGTTTCGCGCGTAATGTCGAGCACGTTCCCGAAATCGACACGGCGGAAGTATTTCGTAAAGTACACGATCGTGTCACGGGCGAGCGCCTCGTCGTCGGTCATGACCGCTTTGAAGGCTTTGAACTGCGCCATGGCACAGATTTTCGAATCGTAACCGACCGCCATGCATGAAAAGTCGAGCGGGTTCCCGTCCGCGTCGAGTTTCTGCTCCGGCTTGCGCCAGATGTTCCGTTCCATGTCGCTTTGTGTGCGCCACGTTTCCTCTTTCGGCCATTCCCTGGACGCCATGGTCCTCACCGTCTCCCACGCGACGGCGTTTTCATTGAGCTCCAGCTGACTGCGGAGTTTAGGAAGCGTCTGGGCCGTGAACCAGAGCCGGGGGTGCGACTTCGGCGGGACGATGGCCGGAACGTAGTTTTCCGCCGCCTCGGGGACTTTCGGACCACGGTCGCGCCAGGCGAGCAGCCGGACGAATTTCACGTGCTTCGGAAGCCAGATTTTTACGACGTTTTCCCCTTCCTTCAGCTTGAGCTTGCCGAGTTCCTTCTCGATCAAATCGTTGGAACCAATGGGGGGCGAGGCGAGGAAAACCGAAACGACCGGCTGATCGTTGATCTGCACGAACGCCGGGAGGCCGCCAAATTTGGATTTGGCCTGCAGAATGAAGTCTTTTCCTTCGTCCGTGACGGAAACGACCGAGCGGATCTGGTAAACGCCGGCTTCGGAAGCGTTCACGCGGAACGTCAGGTCGGGCGATGCGAGGTCCTGCGGCTGAACCACATCGAGCGGCTCCAGGCCGGGCTTCAGAATGACGTGATCGTCCGTGACGTCGAGACGCCGGGCGTTTGGCTGGCCTTCCGGGGCGGGAAATCTCATGATTTGCGCCGGAACCGCGGAAACCGCCAGCGCGAGAAAAACGACGGAGAGGATGAAGTGTTTCATGGGTCTAAAGGGGGGGAGTAATAAAGGAAGTGAGAAAGGATGGGTTTCATGGCTTATAGGCATTCGGGCGAACATAAAGGGGAGGCATCGCTGAACGATGCCCCCAAGAAAATTAACGTACAATGAAAGAAACAACTAAATTTGGATTAAAGATCTTCAACATCCATAATCGTTCCGCCCTCGTAGTGCGTATCGGTCGATTTCACCTTACGGGTCGAACCGTTTTGTTCTGCTGAAGCTTCTGAACCAGTGGAACCCGCCGACGAGTCACCACGGTCGTAGGGCTGAATATTCTGCATCGTTTTGCGGATTTCATTTGCCTGATAGGTCGAAGACGGAAGATAAACCGCCATGGCAAAAGCCCATTCGTTTTGACCGTCACGCCAGCGCTTGACGTTCACTCCCGGCGGGAGCATTCCCTTTGTTGCGCCCTGAATAATCGTTTCGTTTTTCTCATTGCTCTGGAATTCAGAACGACTTTCCTGAATTTTAGCGGTTGCTTCATCACTTCCATCCTTCTGATTCGGGTCGTTTTTGGTAAACTCCTCAACCGAAACGATCGATTCTTTACTTCCACCATCTCCCAGTTCTGCGGAGGTAACCTGTTCACCACAAATGATCGAACAAAGAGAACTTTTCGCACGCATTTGTGCCACACGCAGCGCGTTAAGCTGGGTTTTGTTTTTCAGGTTCGCGGGCACTTCACGAATTAACGCACTTCCAAAACCAACAAACGCAAGTTCACCGGTCGTCCGTACATAAATCGTTCGCCCACCGATAAGCGGGACCAGTCCGCCGCGCACTTCCATCAGGACCTGATTAATTCCTTCCTGAAGTGAATCCGCGGAAATTGTTGTTGGATCAGTCTGTTTGAATTGTCCCATCGTCTTGGGGGTGGCAATGATGGTGACAGAAACACATTTTTTCTCCGGATTATCTTTCCATTTATACACAACGAACCCGCGCAGAAGTCCATCACAAACGTTTTTAATATTCTCTTTATATTCGGTTGAATCTTCTGTCCTGCTAACCGTTGCGGTATCCCCGCCGGAAACCATTTCACGCAATACAGAATTTGATTCGATTTTCGTTGGATTCAGGAATTCGCTCATTCCCTTCTTCGCATGCATGTAAGCGAAAATGTGGGCGTTACGAATTGCCGTCCGCCTCGCGTTCGGGTTTGGCATATCGCCAGAATAAAAAGCGACTCCCGTAGAGATCACTCCCCAACCGGATCCGGCTTTAATGAGCATCGTACTTTCAGAAAGTTCCTCTTCCGACATTTCCGCCGCCGCATTGGCCGCGTCCTGAATCGTAGCGGCTTCAACCACTTTATTCGTCTCGTCAACTTTGACTTTGTCCGGTTTGGCGACTTCTTCCGGCCCGCCGTTCACGACGGGAATGAAATCCGCAGCGGACGGCGCGCCGCCCACCTGCGCGAACAGCGGCGCAGTAAAGGCCGCCAACAGCAAAAGCGAAATGGAAATGATGGTTCGTTTCATGATAAACTCCTTGTGAAAAAAGGTGGTTAATTTACTTGTTGATTTGCGGGGACGATACTGGAAGCGTCATCCCTGCAAAAGGATTACTTCTCTAAAATCTCGCACGCTTTTTCATACGCGCGTTCCGCATCGTCGTTTTGTCCCAGTTCCTCGAACAGATTACCCGCCAGCTCGAAAAACTGGTCGTCCTGGAGAGAGGCAAACACCCGCACCGCCTCACGCAGTACTTCCAGCGCCTCGTCGGAACGTTTCAGCTCCGTGAAGCATCTGGCCGCGTCGAGGTAAAGCCCCGGGCTGGTCAGTTTCCGGTCGTGAAGATGAAACCAGAACCGCAGCGCGTCCTCCCACTTGCCGGAAGCCATCAGATTCCGCGCGTTTTCGTGGGCGCAATCCCGATAGGCGAGCTGGATCTTTTCAAAGTTTTCCGGCTCGAAAAGCCTGGATTGAAGCTGGTTTTCATTTACGAACGCCCAGCCGAAAATGTTCTTCCCGCGAATGAACACTTTCCACTGCGCCCCCTGCGACTTGCCGCCCGCTTTGAGCTGGTGTCGGGCAGTAAGGAGCGCTTTTTTAAGCGTCGTGGCATCATCCAGACGTCGGGCGGCAAATGCGTCCAGAATGTTTTTGGTAAGGAGCAGATCGTTCTGCAGCTGGATTTCCATCCGCGTTAAATCACCACGCGCACTCTGCGAAACGGGTTGAGCGCCGAGAGCGAAAACGATCTCGCCGGATCGTCCGAGCCATTCGTTTTCATCCTCGTGCTGCCGCAAAACAGTGACCATCGCCTCGCGGACATCCGCAGGAATCGCCTTTTGCGACGAGATGATCGGTTCAAACTCCGTCCCAAGCGACGCGCCAAGCAAAACGAAAAGTAAAAGCAAAGGATTCATAGGGAAACGTTTCTGTGGTTAATACATGCGGGACAACACTGAAAACGTCGTCCCGGTGATCTGTCATTTTGTCGTGATTTTATCGATTTCAGATTCCAGATTCTTGTATATTTCATCCATCGCCGGATTATCGGCAATGACATGTATTTCTACAGAATTAATTTTTTTCACATCTTCCGCGTTTAGTTCTATAGTGGTTTCATGTTCAAATTTTTCACAGATAAGATCTCCTTGCTGATATATCTTGGCAAATGGAATTACAAATATTGATGGTATATAATTTGATGGTATATAACCACTATCATGTTTAGCAAAACCAGAGCTGCTTCCGCTGGATATTTTTTCATGATAATATGGATCATCATCTGGTGAATTAGCCAGATTAAATGCCTCTATCCAACGGATGTCTTCATTTTTATGCTTGGCTCCATCATGCATGGAAAAAGTATCACTTCCCAAAGATTCTTTTGAACTATCTAATACATTTAGTTCAACAGAAGGCACAATACAGTTATACAATTTCCAAATGTAGCAATACTTCAAAGGAAGTTTGTACTTGGTTACTAATAATTTCTTTGTTGTTATTCCTTGTATATCCGTACAAACATACAAATATCCAGATCCAGAAGTATCTTCTTCAGAAAAATCATTATAAGATAATCTTAAAATATCTCCTCTATAAATATTTAAATCAACCATAAAAGTTGTTTTGCTCGTTGCGACTTTGTCCAGAATGACTACCAGTTTTTTAATAAACTCCTTGTACCGTTTCATATTGACCTGATACGTCCAGTTGCATTTGTACATATACAGCCCATTGGCTTGTTCCATGTTCGGCTTACCGTCAAAAGTAACGTCGATCAGGCTATACGGGAACTGTTCCTCTTTCAGGAAGTTGGCGAGGAACATCACACCGTCTTTTTCCGATTGTACCTTGGAATCCACTTTATCGAGCAAAGCGCCGCCGTCGATTTTCATGGACGAACCGCGGTTCACGCTCTGGAGTTTGTTCGAGATGGCGTTTTTCACCACGACCGCCTCAAGCTGGACCGTGCAAACGCCGTCTTTAACCGAAGCGTTCAGGACTTTATTACTCTCGACATACGCACCGGTAGCGGTCAGGATTTTCTCGATCACTTCGTCACACTCCGTACGTGTCTGTGCGTCCACGAGCATCCCGACGACCTGCTCCACGGCCGTACGCATGGCATCCTGCTTCGCTTCCTTGATCGTCTCGCCGTACCCCTCTACAACCACACGCACACCACCGGAAGCCGTTTCCTTCATGGTGCCCAGATCCGCCTTGGGTTTTGGCAGGTCGGAAGTTTCTTTCGGCTTCCGCTCCGCGATCTGTGGGGTACTTTCGGAACTTTTGCGTTTTTGGGCCTTTTTCTGGATATATTGCTTATCCTCCTCGGAGAATTGGGAGATGAGGAAGACTTTGCGTTTGCCGTCGGGCAGTTCCAGAATGACTTTTCCCGGATCCGTGGACCGGCCAACATAAGCCGCTTCGAGCGTATTGCCCCGGACATCCTTCCAGGTGCGCCCCTCGGCGTACACAGTCGGGAAGAACATGATCAACAGTACAAGCAGGTTTTGGATTTTCATATTTTTACTCCTTCCAGTATAATGAACGCAAGCGTGTTACACTTTTCGATATTTTTCTCCAAAAAATGAAAAAACAGTTTTGAACTCCTCATACTCTACCCAGTGATCTGGAAAATTGAGTTTCAGTGATCTGGCTGGCTTTCGATGGGCAGGAACACGAAAAAACTCGTGCCGGGACCGGTTTTGTTCGGGCGGACGCGGATCGTGCCGCGGAGCTGATGCAGGCACATCATCACGATGTAAAGGCCCAGGCCGGTCCCTTTTTTGCGGCGTTCCAGCTCCCCGCCAAGACGCACGAAGCGCTGGAAGATCTTCTTCCGCATTTTTTTAGGGATCCCCGGCCCATTATCGCTGATTTTGACGATCAGCCGCCGGGAGCCGTCCTGACGCACGTGAATATGGACCCGAGGCGGGTCACCGCCGTACTTGATCCCATTATCGATCAGGTTCCGGAAAATCATTTCGAGCAGAATCCGGCTCGCTGTGATCTTCACGTCCTGGCCGCACGTGATCTCGATCCGTTCCGGGGGCAAATGGTGCAGAATCGTAATGCTTCGGGCCGCGCTTTCAAGAACCTCGCACAGGCTGACATTTTCCGGCTCATCGCCGATTTTCAGCCCCGCCTCGAGCTGGCCGGCCCGAAGGACCTGATTAATTAAAAGGTCCAGCCGTTCCACTTCCTCCATCATGCCTTCATAAAAAAGGAGTTTTTGCTCCGGGGAAACATCGTACCGCGTGAGCATCTGAATGCCGAGTTTCAGCGAGGCGAGCGGCGATTTCAGCTCGTGGGTCACACTATTAATAAAATTGCTCTGGCGGCGGTTCAGATTCACCATCTTGATCGAAAGGACCAGATATGTGATCGTCCCGGCCAGAACCAGTGAGAGGAAAACCGACCCGAGCGAAAGGAAGACCCAGTACAGAGCCGGGTTCGACTGCGTACTCTTTGCCGCGAAAATGTTCGTGATGATCACGCCCACGAGAAGCACCACGACCAGCACGATCATGATGACCGCCAGCGTGATGGAAAGTTTCAGCGTGACGCGCGCAAAACGGGAGTCCTGAGCCATAAAAAGGTTTCCGCTTTCAGTTCAGTCTAGTTCAGTCCGAGCTTGTAATTCGCCGCCTTGAGCGTGTTGCCGAGCAGCATCGTAATGGTCAGCGGCCCAACGCCACCCGGAACGGGCGTAATGGCCGAGGCTTTCGGCTCCACCGCGGCGAAATCGACGTCACCGACAAGACCGGCGTCGGTACGGTTGATCCCCACGTCCACGACCACCGCGCCGTCTTTGACCATTTCGGCCGTCACGAATTTCGGCTTCCCGATCGCCACGATCAAAATGTCGGCCTGGCTCGTGATGGAGGCGAGGTCCTTCGTCCGGCTGTGGCAGACCGTCACGGTCGAGTCGGCGCCCGCCCCGCGCTGGACCATCATCGCGGCCATCGGTTTCCCCACGATGTCGCTGCGGCCCAAAACGACCACGTGTTTGCCGGAGGTTTCGATCCCGTACCGTTTCAGCATTTCCTGGATCCCGAACGGGGTGCACGGCAGAAAACGCGGGCGGCCCTGAAGGATCAGCCCCACGTTCGTCGGGTGAAACGCGTCCACGTCTTTGTCGGCGGAGATCGCGTCCAGAATGACTTTTTCCGGAATGTGTTTCGGAAGCGGAAGCTGGCAGAGGATCCCGTGGACCGAATCGTCGCGGTTCAGCTGGTCCACGAGTTCGAGGAGCTGGGCCTCGGTCGTCTCGGCGGGGAGACGGAAGAGCTGGCTCTTCATTCCCACGGCGGCGCAGGCTTTTTCTTTGTTGCGGACATAGACCTGACTGGCCGGGTCGTCGCCGACGAGAATGGCCGCCAGACACGGCGTCACGCCGGTTTTCTGAATGAAGTCCGCGACCTGCTGGGCGATCTCCGCGCGGAGGGTTTGGGAAAGTTCTTTTCCATTAAGAATGAGAGCCATAAATCACCTGTAAATCAAGGAAAAAGGTCAATGAAACGAAAGGTTTTTATTCCTTTTTTATTTTACCACAGAATCGGGCAAAGCGCAAGGGACCGGGGGGGATTTTTTCTGACTTTGCGGGAACGACACGTCCTGCGTCGTTTCAATTATGAATTATGAATTTTGAATTATGAATTGCTGAGACGACGCTGGAAGCGTCGTCCCCACAAGTTAATAAAAAGGAACTTTACCCACCCCCCTTTCATTTTTTAGAGTGTTTGGTAGAATTGATATATATTCCTCGACCACCCCTTACAGGAGAACAAAAATCATGTCAAATTCATCATTTCCCCCTCACGCGAACCTGGTCCTTGCCCCGGAGTGGGCGGCGCTGGCCAAAATCGGCAAAGTGTTTCACTGGATGTATCTGTTGATCATCTATACTTTGCTCTTCATCATCCTCCTCGTCGTTGGAGGCATTGTTGCAGGTTTCCCGGTCCCTGCGGAGAATCTTGAAGCGCTGTTTAAAGAGCACGCGCTCTTCTGTCTCTTTTTCCTGCTTGGCATCCTAACTCTCGGCATTTTTTCCATAATCGTTGGGATCATGATGCTCATTCGCATGTGGAATACGCCTGAATCAATCGTCCCTGGCGGTGGAATTGGCCGAACCTATGTGGTTTTGGTCATCGTGAACTTTATCCTCGGAATTTGCCAGGGGGGAATGCAGACCGTAGATCCGAACGCTGCCAGGTTGTTTGGAAGCCTGAATGGAATTCTCGGCTTTGTAATTTCGATCATGCTTCTGGTCTATATGTGGCGGCTCGCGGATGCTGTCGGCTCCGGGCGTGTCAAAAGCTGCATCAAGTGGGTCGTGTATGGTTACATTTTCTTCATCGTTCTGATCATTGCCGGGACGGTGGTTGGATCATCTATCGGAGGAGTCCTGATCATCGCAGGCGCCGTGTTTGGACTCGCAGCCTTCCTGTCTTACCTGAACTCCTTTGGCTACATCGCAAAAGACATCGAGGCGTTCATCCAAAAGAACTTGCAGGAATACGCCAACGCCATCAACTCACAGAACCAGCCGGAAGAAGGAACTGATTCCCTGGAAACCGAAATCTGAATCCTGAAGGAGAGTTTTCCATGACTGAATCCCCGTTTCCTCAAAACCCGAACCTGGTCCTCGCCCCGGAATGGGACGCGCTGGCCAAAATCGGCCAATTCTTTGGGTGGGTGCATTTATGGATCATCCTCTCTTTGATTTATATGATTTGCCTCGCCCTGGCCTTTCTGGGGACCGGGGCGGTTTGCCAGCTGGGAGAGCCCGAGCTGGTGGCAGAAAACCACCCGTTTCTGCTTTCGTTGACCGTGGTAAGCACAAGGGGATTTTGCCTGGTTTCTTTGATCCTTTGGATCCTCATGCTCGTTCGTTTTGGGGCGATGCCGGAATCGATCGTTCCCGGCGGAGGGATCGCGCGGGCATTTGTGATTTTCTCTGTCGTGTTCACCGCTTCGGGACTTTTCACTGTGGCCTTTCAAGCCGTGAATGCTGAAATCAGCGCAAGCTGGATCTTCATGTGCTACAGCGGGCTCCTCGGGATCTTCACCTTGATCTTTTTCCTGATCTGCCTCTGGCGGCTCGCGAAAGCCGTGGAGTCGCAGCGCGCCCAAAGCTGCGTGACGTGGTTCGTGAATGGGAATCTCATCTTCTTCATTTCGGGCCTTTTGCTCGTCGTGCTTGCTTACAAGATGGATATGCCGCCGGAGCCGCATTGGATCTTCTCCCTGGCGATCGCCTGGCTCTGTCTGCTTATCGTGGAATACTTCGCGGTTTTGTCTTTCCTGAACACGTTCGGCTATTTGGCAAAAGACGTCAGGGCGTTCATCCAAAAGCGCTTGCAGGAAGACGCCCGCCCGCAGGGTGAAACCAACTGATCCACGAAAAAACCAAAAACCAATATTCATTTCCTTTAACTCCACTTTAGACCCTCATGTTTTACGAACCTCAGCCAACCCAATACGATTTGAATTTTCACCTGTTCGGATTTCCGGTCAGGATCCATCCGTTTTTTTGGATTTTGACCGTTTTTCTCGGCGCGAGTCTCGGCGGGCCAGCGCTCGTTATGTGGGTTTTGGCCGTCACTTTTTCCATTCTCGTGCATGAGCTGGGACATGCGTTCGCATGGCGCTGTTTCGGGATCCCAACGCGCATCGTGCTTTACAGTTTCGGCGGTTTGACGATCGCACCGCGCGGCTATAATCTGCGCTGGTTTGAAAATGCGTTCATCAGTTTTGCCGGACCGGGCGCAGGGTTCCTGGTTTACGGGATCTTCTCGCTGATTTCTCCCAGTCTGTTTTCAAAAGAAGGAATCGTTTTCCTGAATTTCATCCTTTACATCAATCTTTATTGGGGGATTTTCAACCTGTTGCCTGTTTATCCGCTGGACGGCGGGCAGATCGTGCGGGAAATCGCGACTCATTTCTCACCTGGTCGCGGTTTGATTTACACGATGAATATTTCACTCGTCACGGCTATTATGATCATTGGCGCGGCCATTTCGTGGAATCAGTTTTTCCTCGCTTTGATGTTCGTATGGCTGGCCTATTCCAACTACCAGGTTTTACGTCAAATAGGTTACCGTTGAAAGTGTTTCACTCCCTGAAAAAAGGGTTTTTTACTCCCAAATTGGCAAATATCAGGAAAAATTTCAAATATTTTGAAAAAAATTCCATTTTTTTGGCAAAATTTGACGGGGTTCCTATTGAAAAATCCGATAAAATAGTATAGTTTTAAGGTTATTAACTGGACTCAAGAAAGAGCGGTTAATTCCAAGTTGTCCAATACACTAAAACGCGTGACCCGCGGGAAGAAAAACAAACCTCCATGGAAGGTTAAGTTTGTTTTTGAAATCGATGGTCGATTTCCCCTGACGGTCCAAAGTCCTATGGAGGATTATTGTGGCTAAAGCAAAAGAAGAAGTGAAGAAAGCTGCTGTCGCAGCCGAAAAAGCCCCGGCGAAAAAAGCTTGCAAAAAGTGCTGCAAGAAAGCGGAAGCTGCCGCGGTAGAGAAAGCCCCGGCCAAGAAAGCTTGCAAAAAATGCTGCAAGAAAGAAGCCGCCGCTGCCGAAAAAGCCCCGGCCAAGAAAGCCCCGGCCAAAAAAGCCGTGAAAAAAGCCGCTGAAGCGAAAGCCCCGGCCAAAAAAGCCCCGGCCAAGAAGGCTGCAAAAAAAGTCGTGAAGAAAGCCGCTGAAGCGAAAGCTCCGGCCAAGAAAGCCACGAAAAAAGCTCCGGCCAAAAAAGCTGCAAAAAAAGCTTGATTTGAAGGACGCCCAAAAGTAGTTTACGGGGAGTTTCGACTCCCCGTTTTTTTTAATCTTTAACCCCTTTTTTCTTGATCTTATGACTTCTTATCTCGTAACAGGCGGCGCGGGTTTTATTGGTTCACATATCGTTGAACGGCTTGTAAATCAGCGTCTGGATCAGATAGATGCCGGTCAGGAACCTGATACCATTCGTGTCCTTGACGATTTTTCTACCGGTTTTGAACAGAACATCGCTCCATATTTGGCCACGTTCAACATCAAACTTTTTGACGGTTCCCTCACCGACGCGGAAATAGTTGCTCGGGCCGTGGACGGTGTGGAGATCATCTTTCACGAGGCTGCCTTAGCAAGTGTGCCGCTGAGTATCGAACAGCCTCTTCGAGTGCATAACGCTTGCGTGACCGGTACGGTGCAGCTCCTCGACTGCGCGCGTCGTGCGGGAGTTCGGAGGGTCGTGTATGCCGCGTCCAGCAGCGCTTACGGCGATACGGAGGTCTGCCCGACGCCGGAATCGGTTCTCCCCGCGCCAATTTCACCTTACGGAGCCGCGAAACTCGCTGCCGAGTTGTACCTTGAGGCGTTTGCCGCGTCGTATGGGATCGAAACGGTACGTCTGCGTTACTTCAATGTTTTCGGCCCGCGGCAGGACCCGAAAAGCCCGTACTCCGCTGTCATTCCGCTTTTCATCTCGGCGATGCTGAAAGGGCAGGCGCCGACGATCTTCGGAGATGGTCGGCAGTCGCGTGATTTTACTTTCGTCTCGAACATTGTGGACGCAAACCTCCTGGCCGCACAAGCCCCAGCCCCCGATGTTTCCGGGAAAGTTTTCAATATTGCAAACGGGAAATCGGTGGACCTCCTGACGCTCGTTTCCACCCTGAACGAGATTTTGGGGACGCAGATCGAACCGAAGCATTTACCGCCAAGAGTCGGCGATATTCTGGAGAGCCGGGCGGACATTTCCGCTGCGAGACGTTTCCTGAAATACGAACCGCAGACCGATCTTTTGGAAGGTCTGCGGCAAACGGTGGAATGGTACAAAAATTCCTGAAAGAAAACTGAATAAGGATCAACGAATAGTGAGTGGAAAACCGCTCACTATTCTTTTTTCTTTGGTTCACTCATCTCAAGCACTTCTTTCATTGAGGGCATTTCGCCGCCCATAAGCTGAGCGATCCAGTGCGTCATTTGGAACTCAAGCAGGATCACCCGTAGCGCAGCGGTCAGCGGCGCAGCAAGCAGCATTCCGAAAACGCCCCAGATGACTCCAAAGTAACCAAGCGCGAGCAGGATCGTGACCGGGTGAAGCCGAAGCCCTTCTCCCTGCATTTTCGGATCGAGAAAGTTGCCAAGGAACATCTGGATCAGGCACGGTACAAAAAACGCGATGAAAAGCCCTGCCTGACTTATGTCCATCGTGAGCATCAGAATCGGGATCGGCAGAATCGTCGCAATAATGGAACCGATGGACGGAATAAAATTCAGCACAAACGCCAAAACCCCAAACATAAACGCCATTGGAGCGCCAATGCAAAGAAAGACAATGTAAATACTGACACCCGTCATAAAGGAAATGAAAAACTTGATGTTCAGGTATTTCTGAATACTGAATTCCACTTCATTATAAATCTCATTTTCAATCTTGACAAGAGGGTTGCGCCCCATCAGGATGAAAATACAAAACAGAACCACCAGCGTACTAAAGGAGAAAAACGTTTGAAGAGTGGACAGGCTTCCACGCAAAATCGCGGGGATGTACGCGTAAACCGACTCAATACAGATCTTGGCGTTCAGGTACTCGGATTCCACACCGGCTTTCTGAAGCCAATAATCGATGGTTTCTTCCAACACCTGCGAGGGGTTTTTCTGGGGCGGCGCAGTTTCCGCTCCTCTTTCCATTGCGGCATTCTCACCGTTTTGTACTACCTCCGGGACCACTGATGGTGTTTCCTGGGTGGGCTGAGACGCCTGCACTGGTTGAGCCTCCTGCGCTGCGGGTTGAGTATCCGGTACGGCCACAACTTTAGCTTCTGAATCTAAATCCTCCGCCTCAGACGCTTCTTCGTTTTCTTCCCGATCAAGCGGTTCAGATTCCTTCTGCTTACCTAAATCGACGGTAACAGGTATTTCCGAAAGGGAAAGTGTTGGATTCAAATTCAAAAGGGTGGAATTCACGTCAGGAAAGGACGTTTTTTTACTCTCGGGGATTTTAATATTCACCGTCTGAATCGCTTTATTGATACTTCCAATCGCGTATTTTCCCACGAAAAAGACACACGTGAACAGGAATAAGATCGTCATAATACACGCAACGAACCCACACCAGCGCGGCATTTTCCAGTGATTCACGATCAAACTGTCAACCGGCGAAACCATCGCACAAAGAAAAACAGAAAAGACGAACGGAATCATAAAACTCCGTGTGAAATACATCGCAAAAGAAAACGCAATGAACGCGATCAGTAAAATGCCACCAGTCAAAAGCCAAAACTGCTCGTTTCGAAGCGGGCGAATCGATTTTTCTTCCATAGGAATAAAGCAGGACAAAAGGTTAAATGAAACGAATTCTAAAAAAGTTACTCCTGATTCGCGGAAATAAGCTTTTCGATCACCAGGGTCAGATAGCTCAGCGGCTCCACATCAGTGAGTTCCATTTTCCGGGAAAGACTCAACAGGCGGGATTTCGCGCCCGAAACTGCGGTTTCATCCGAGGCGAGAAATTCCAGCTCGGCAAACGTTCCAATCGGAGGAACCTCATCAAACGAAAATTCAACCGGCTCGTCCTCCCACAAACTCCACGCCTTGGTGCGGACCTTGCGGACGTTCTGGACTGGCCGAAAACTCAATAGTTCGAGCATTTCACGCCACTGGGCAGCCGGGCGCGTCTCCTCCAGAGTGTCGAGCAAGTCGAAAAGGGGTTGAACGTCATGCGTCGCCAGTTCCAGTTCGGGCCTGACACCAAAACCGGGAAAACGGTCAGGCGGAAGCTCCATCCGATGCGAGAGCGGAAGTTCCAGTTCCTTACGAATTTTGGCCATCGAATCAAGTTTCGGCCCCTTGAACGTGATGAGTGACTCGACGCTGACACGCTCGGGCATTTGTTCCTTGCCGTAAAGCCCCTGAAACGTCAGGTGACGGCGGATCCGCAGGGCTTCATCCGTCTGAACGAAATCCCGGGCAGGATGCTGGAAATACGTATCGACTTCGACCACGCGCTTCTTCCACACGATGCCCAGCTCCCTCGCAGCGTCGAGAAACGCGAAAGGATCGGAAAGACGAAATTTTTGTTCAACTTCAAACATTTTGGACTCTACGGGAACGACGCTTGGGAGCGTCGTCTTATGGAGTGCGGCAATACAGAAGCTGAAGGCTTCCTTTGCCGCTTTCACTTCGCGACCGAAATTTTAGGTGACGAAAAAAGGTTTTTCACGTGGGGAACGCCCAGCGCGCTTCTGCGGCAAACGCCTCTGCGAGGCGGTATTGCCGCAAGGTAAAACGGTGAATGTCACTTGCGCGACTGTATCACCACACTCCAAAAAACTCACTCCGCCTTAAACTCTTTCGGCTCGACGCCAAGCATCTTCGCAACAGTCGGATCGACGCGGTTTCCCCACAGGATGTAACCTTCGCGGGTCGGGTGAACGAGGTCTTTCATCAGCTCGCGCGGGATCGTGCCGTCTTCGGAAAGCCACAGGTCGTTGATGTCCATGATCTCGACGTTTTTGTAGTCCTTGAAGATTTCCGGCAGAAGCTCATTCGTGCCCTGGGCCTGCTTGCGGCAGATGTGCCCCGGCTGCTGGGCCATGAAAATGTCAAGGACCAGGATCTTGATGTCCGGGTACAGTGCCTGCAGTTTATCGACGATCGCCTTGATCCCCTGCGCGACACACTCGGATGCGTTCGGCCACTCGCCCCACAGATTGTTGATCCCGATGAGCAGGACCGCGGCTTTCGGCTGAATTTTGTCCATCGGCGCGTTGTTCAGACGCCAGAGAACGTGCTGGGTCTGGTCGCCGCCGAAGCCCATGTTCACGTAGTTGCGGTCACCATAGAAGAACTGCTGTATCTCCGCGCCAGCGCCGTCCCAGCCGTGGGTGATCGAGTCACCGATCAGAAGCAGGTCCACATTCCCCTGCTCGATCCGGGCGCAGTTGGCTTCGTGACGGGCTTTCCACCACGCCTGATCCATTTTGTTGGCCGGGATGCAGGTCTTGGGAAGCTCCGCTTCCTGAGCCAGAACAAAAGTTCCGGAAAAACCAAGCGCAAGAAACAGGACGGTACTCAAGGCGAGAATGAAACGTTTCATGTTTTTTCCTTTCATAGTTTATAATTGGGAAAAAGAAATGATGAAATCTGGGGAACGGCTGGCATACGGATACGAACCAGCATTTTCCCTTAAATCGTTCTAATCGTGATTTCAAACAATTTCTTCTTAATATACCATTTTTTCATTTCTAAAAAAGGTGGACCTGCGTGCTTTTCATATTTTTTTCCTGAAATTCCTTTGATCGCCCGATCTTTTTTTTCGTTTTACCCTGAAAAAACCGGCGGTAAATCAGTATTTTCTTATTATTCGGAATTTCCGTTAAAGTTTAAACCGGATAAATTGGAAAATTTCTTAAATTCGGATAATTTGCTATAATAGGGTTTATAGGAATACCGATGTTTAAAAAAATTAGGAATATTTCTAAAAAATTGTCCCTAAAGGAGAAGGAATTTCCCATGAGAAAAACAGTACTTACATTAACAATTGGTATGGTGATCACGTGCGCTTTGACCATGCTGACAGTGGTGAATGCCGCAGACCAGAAGTCCGAAGACGAATTTAGTCTGGGAACACCCCAGGAAAATTCAAACGTTAATTCCCTGGATGATTTCAGTCTGGAACTGGACATCACAGAAGACGTGTCTGATTCCAATAAGACGGAACCTCTTCCAGTCCAGAACGCTCCTAAAACGGCTGAACCAAAGACAAAACCCGCACCGGAAAAGGAATTGAGCCTCGCGCAAAATACCGCTCCTGCTCCCGCTCCTGAGTCAAATGTGATGGATGCCGCGGCCAACGTTTCCAACATCCTCGCCGCACCGGATCTTGCACCCCCAAAAGTGACCGCTCCTGCTAATGTGCCAGCAGCTTCCGCTCCCGTGAAAACCGCGGCGGAACCGGTAATTCCGACTCTTCCTCCGGTAGAACAATCGATTGTAAAATCCGGTGCAAATGCCGAGACATTGCCGCCGGCAACTACGATCGATCCGATCGTGGAGATGAGCACTCCGATCTCGCAGCCCCAGCCAATCGCTGGAGCCCCTTTACAGGCCCGTGGTCCCGCTTACAATATGGGAGGCAGCTGCCCGAACTGTCCGGGAGCCGGATTCGGAAGAAACCCGGAACTCCTCCGTCCCGTCTATTACGGTGTTCAGCGTAATGGTGTCCCGGCCTACCCACGCGCTGGAAACTGCTGCGGTTGCGGCGGTCGTGGCTGCCCCGGTTGCTGCGGTCACCGTTATCCGATGGAGTATCCGTATTACACCCTTCGCGGCCCGCGTGATTTCGATGATCCGAACCCGCGCCCGATTGGACCGTGAGCTCCGAATTAAGAATGAAGAATTATGAATTATGAATTGAGGTTTCGCTTCCAAGCTCAGGCTCTCGATTCATAGTTCATGATTCACGATTCAGATTTCGCCTCATCCAAATATCCAGCCGTGAGTCAGACTCGCGGCTTTTTAATTCATCATTCATAATTAAACTAAAGTGCCTCTCGATTTCACTTCCAAAATGCGGCTGATTTGTGATGATATGACGCACCGTATTGCAGCGCTTCAACACATTCGTATGGAACGAGTCGCGGTGGGATTTTGTCAGACTCGAACGTCAAGTGAATACGGGGTTTACGCTGCCGTAACGCCGCTCCGATTCGAAAATGGAGCCCTTACGACGGTTCGTCGCGGGCAAAAGTACACGCTGCAGCGGATTCTCGACTCGAACGGGCGGGAGTATTTGTACCTGCTGAATTTTTACGTTCCCCGATTCCTGAACACGGACTTCAAAAACAAATTGATCACGACCGTCCATGAACTTCTGCACATCAGCGAGAGGTTTGACGGCGATATTCGGCGCTTTGAGGGCCGCTGCTACGCCCATTCCGGCTCACAGAAAAATTACGACGCTTACGCCGAAAAACTCGCCTCGCTCTGGCTCGCAATGAACCCTCCGCTTGAACTTTACGATTTTCTTCATGAAGATTTCGCCGGCCTTCAGAAACGCTACGGCGGTCTGTACGGCAAACGCTTTTCGGCGCCAAAACTGATTCGTGTGAAATGATCAGCCTGCGGGGGAAACTCGTTCCGTGGAAAGTGTTTCTTTTGTCTAAATTATTATCTTTTGGGAATTATTTTTAAAAAAGTCAAAAAAATTCACCATAACCTTTTCTGGCCGCTTGACATTTTCCGTAAAAATGATATTAATAAAGATATTGGTTTTTCAAATGGAATAATTATTTCGGAGAAACACAATGGTCTCACAGCCTTATAAAGATGACACCTTTGTAAAATTGTTCGATGTGGCAGACAAGATGCGCCTGTTGGTTCTTCAGACTTCCACCAACAAAAAGACGCAGGCGTTGATGGAATCATTGACTTACCGTCAACACAAGGCACTTGTGGCTGTAACGCTTCTGACGGAAAAAAATCCAGTTGGAATTACCTTGAAAAAACTGGCTGAACGTTTGAATATGACCGTTCCCGCGACCTCGGTACTGGTGGAATCGATGGTCCAGAACAAAATCTTCATCCGTGTCACGAGCCAGACCGACCGCCGGGCGGTTTGTATCAAACTCTCTGATTTGGGGATGAGTCTGATGGAAACGATCCGCCAGAAAATGACGGACTTCATTCACAATATTTACCTTGAAATTTCTGAAGACGAAAAGGATGTTTTCCGGCGGGTCATTACGCAGCTTCACCAGCGTCTATTCCCGGAAGATGAAATCCAGAAAGAAAACTAAACCATGAACGAAACCTCCCAACCGCTTTTTAATCAAATCGATGTCACGAATATCGTTGCCCCCGCAGGAGCCATTGATGAACGATACCGAGCCGAACAGCGTCATGCTGAATTACTGGGTGTTTTGAACGATATCGCCGAGCAGCAGAAACGCCAGAACGAGCTTCTGACCCAGTTGATCAACCTCCAGACAGCCCCACAGCGTCAGCGGGTTCACGAACTGCAGACCTGGCGGACTTCCCATCCTGAACTCGCGAAAGGGTGCAGGCAGCTGCTTGACCGTATGTCTTCCATGCAAAACGAATACTTCACCAAAATGGTGGAAGAGTCGGCAGAAAACAGTGAGGACTGGGACTACAGCGAATTTATGTTCAACGACTTCGTAGATCGGTTCGGCCCGCGTCTGATCCATCTCAACTCGCTTTTGCAGGCGCTTTCCCAGCTTGCGGCTCCACCGGAGAAAGATAAATAGTCTGCCAGCCGAACCGCTAAACCCAAACTTTTCAAAAGAAGGACTTTTCCCATGCCAGTTCCCGTTCAGATGCCGCCGATCATCCGTGAAATCGCGGGGGTTCCGATTCCCGAAATCGTCAGGCAGTTCGGCACGCCCGTTTTCGTTTACGACGAGGCACGGATACTCTCCCAGCTTCACGATCTGGAAGCGTTTGACGTCGTGCGTTACGCCCAGAAAGCGTGCAGCAATCTCGCGATCCTGCAGATACTGCACAAAGCCGGGGCCAAAGTGGACGCGGTGAGCGCCATGGAGATCCGCCGCGCAATCGCCGCCGGCTTCAAACCCCGACCGGAAACCGAGGAGGAAATCCCCGAAATCGTCTATACGGCTGACATTTTTGACCGGGAAGCGCTCGACCTTTGCGTTGAGTACGGGATCCACGTGAACTGCGGCTCCATCGACATGATCCACCAGCTCGGAAAAGCCCTGAACGCCCGCGAAGATACCGAGTACCCGATCGAGATCACGATCCGCATCAACCCCGGCTTCGGGCACGGCCACAGCCAGAAAACGAACACGGGCGGCCCGCTCTCGAAACACGGGATCTGGTACCAGGATATTCCGACGGCTCTGGCGGTCGCGGGAAAGTACGGGATCGCCATCACCGGCCTTCACATTCACATCGGCTCCGGGACGGATTTTGAGCACCTGGCCCAGTGCTGCACCAAGATGAAAGATTTCGCGATGGTGGTCGGGAGTTCCGTCAACACGATCAGCACCGGCGGCGGCCTTCCCACGGTCTATAAAGAAGGCGACGAGTACGTGGACATTCAGAAGTACTTCGAGCTTTGGGACCGTACCCGCTGCGAGATCGAGCAGATGAATCAATCGCCCGTTACGCTGGAAATCGAGCCGGGGCGCTACCTCGTCGCCGAGAGCGGCTACCTGCTCGCCGAGGTGCGGGCGGTCAAGACGCAGGGCGGAACGGACCTTTTCTACCTTCTGGACGCCGGCTTCAATAATCTGGCGCGCCCGATGCTTTACGGCTCCTACCACCCGATGTCGCTCTGCCCGATGAGCGGCGAACCAAATGAGGAACGCCCGATCGTTCCCGCCGTGGTTTGCGGTCCGCTGTGCGAGTCCGGCGACGTGTTCACGCAGGAAGAGGGCGGTTACGTCGTCACACGCCCCATGCCCCGCGCCTGGACCGGCGACATTCTGGTGATGGGCTGCGCCGGAGCCTACGGCTTCGTAATGGGCTCCAACTACAACTCGAAGCTCTACGCGCCGGAAGTCCTGATCCGAGACAAACAAATGATTTGCGTCCGCAAGCGTCAGACGTTTGAACAACTGATCGAGAACGAGATCCTGCTCGACGGCTGATTGATTTGATCCGGAGGGCGGTCAAGTTACGGGGACGACACTTCCAGCGTCGTTTTAAGCCCACCTCCTTGAGGGGGGTGGCGCGTTAGCGACAGGGGGAGTTGGGGGGAGCGTCAACGAAACTCCCCCAGTCTCGCTCCGCGAGCCAGCCCCCTCAAGGAGGGGGCCTTAAAACGCAAGACATACCTAAACGAAAGAGGGCCGCGAAAACGACCCTCTTTTTGTTTTTCTATGACCTGTTACGGTCTGTTGCTTTCGATGATGATGGCGTCAATGATTCCACCCACGATTCCACCCCAGGTCGGCGGCGGTGGCGGCGGAGGAGCTACCGGAGCCGGGACCACAACGACCGGACGCGGCGGCGGAGGCGGCGGAACCGGACGCGGAGGCGGCGGTGGAGGAGCCGGGTGATGATGGTGGTGCGGCGGTGGCGGCGGAGCCGGATGGTGTGCCGGGCCCGGATGATGCGGCGGACCCGGACGATGCGACGGTCCCGGAACGGGGCCCGGATGATGCGGCGGAGCGGGGTGATGGTAACCCGGAGCCGGACCTGGACCCGGCCCTTTCCCCGGCCGCGGACCTTGGGCCTGGACTGGCGCAGTGAAGGCAAAAATGACCGCCACAACAAGCGCGGCGATTAACGAAATCAAGCCGTTCTTCTTCATGGTTTCATCTCCTGTGTTGAGGGTTAGTTGGACTTTCTATAATTATATATAACTCTTTTCCAAAAAAAGTTCAAGGGGGGATGGGGAAAAAACTCAAAAAAATATAATATTTTCCAAATTTAAACTATTTTTTCCCTTTTTTCGTAAAATTCTCCCTGATTCCACCCATTTTGTTTCATGGTTTTGATGATTTCATCAAGAATTTCCTTCTTTTTCATGATCCAGTCGGGCGCAACGAGCATTTCCCGCGCACAGTCACCCGAGATTCGATGGATCACCAACTCCGGCGAGATGTGAGTCAGGACGTACAGAGCCCAGTCGATGTACTCCGCGTAAGTGATCGGCTCGAATTTCCCTTCCCGGTAAAGTTCCGCCAGGCGTGTGCCGGCCAGAACGTAAAGCGAGTGCATTTTAAGTCCCTGCAAATCGTGACTATTCAGAAACTCGACGGTCCGTTTCACGTGCTCTTTCGTTTCTCCGGGAAGCCCGAGCATAATATGTGCCACAACGTTGAGCTTTCGCCGCCGCAGGATCTCCACCGCTTCAGTGAACCGCGCGCTTTTGTAGCCCCGATTGAAAAACTCGGCCGTCTGGTCGTCGGACGTTTGAAGACCCAATTCGACCTGAACGTAATACTTCTGAGCGTACTCCGCCAGCAAATCGGCAATTTCGTCTGAAATACAGTCCGCACGGGTTCCAACGGCCAGCCCGATAATTCGTTCATCTCCGTCAGCAAGCGCACTGTCATATTTCGCCCGCAGAACGTCCACAGGCGCGTAAGTGTTCGTGAAATTCTGAAAGTAAACGATGAATTTCTCCGCGTGATGCTTGAGGCGGGCCTTTTCCATCGCGGTAACGATTTGATTCCGGATCCCTGTTTCGGTGATGAACTCGCCGGAACCTCTTTCCCCGCAGAAAATACAACCGCCGGTCCCGCACGTCCCGTCCCGATTTGGGCAGGTGAAACCGCCATCGACACAGACTTTGTAGCACTTCGCGCCGAAAGTCTCTTTCAGGAAGCGGCTGACATCACGAAACGGTTTGCGTTCCTGTGGAGGCGGAACCCCCGGGCCGAATTTACGTTTACGGATCCTTGGCATAAATCAGCCTCCGCTCCTTCCTCTGTTTTGCAGCTTGACCCACACGAGCGGCAGCGCGAGCAGTACACGCCAGCCGAACGCGAGGAGAAAGAAAGTCGTGAAATAGTTTGGAAGGCCTGAAAAATCGCTGCAGATCCGCCCTCCGAGGAAAACAGCGGCAAAACCGGCCAGACTCCCGGCAAATCCATACGCCGCCAGCCACGGTGTATCGTCCCGAGGATCGGAAATCTCAAGCATAAATTTCGGAAGCGCGACGTTCAAACCAACGTAACTCCCCCAAAGCACCGCTGCCAAATAGAGCATCCACCCCATTCCCGGCCTCGCAAACGCGTAGAAAAGAAGCGGAACGGCCGTCAGCAACTGCGAGCAGATCATGACATTCAGCGTTCCAAACCGGTCCACCAGTTTTCCAACCCACGGAGCGAGAAATATTTGCGGGAAACGAGGAATCACCCGTACCGCCTGCATTCCCAGGAGGGGTACAAACGCTCCGCAGAGAATGATTTTCTGAAACATGGTCTGCGAGACCTGCTCGAACTGAAGAAAAAACGAAAAGAACGCGCTGTAAATCAGGAACGGCCAGAATTTTCTCTCACGGAACGGACTTGCGAATCGTTGAAGTTCACGGACCAGAATACTTTCGGCAGTGTGTGGGATCTCATACCGGCTCTCCGGCAGGAACCAGAGAAAAAACGTACTTCCCAGAATGAACAGTGAACCGCATGCGATAATTCCGTCTTCGAAATGATTGGGCAACCAAATGAAAATATTCCCGCCGTAATGCTCAATCGTTTTGGGGATTCCCATGAGCACAATCATCAGGACTTCACCGATAAGTTTGTAAACCTCGCGGCGAGAATAGAACCTCCCGAGCGTTTTACCCGGGAAAAGGAGGCGATTCCACGAGAGAAAAACGGCGTAAGCCATGATTTCCAGAAGGTTGGCCAAGGCCCAGAAACCAAGCATCAGCCAAAATTTCACGCTTCGATCAAAGGGAAGAAAAGCGCTCCCAAGCATCAGCCAAAAGACCAAAACCTGCGCCGCGTACAGGGAAATACAGAGGTTTCGCCGGAAGGGAAACAGTTCGAGGAGAGCGGGAAGGAATGGCTGGAAGACCCGACCCAAAAATGGAGCGGCAAAAACCATCGCCATGACCATTGGAGAGTGGAAGTTAAGCGCCGCGAGCACGAAAATGACCACGATCGAGGAAGTCATCGCGTTTCCAACAGACCAGAGCAGCGTACTTCCATAGAGGATACGTCGCTGGGTATGGCGGGCTCGAATGGTGGAATGCATGAAGGAAATCCTTTAAAACAAGATTCCAGACTGGCGAAACAGAGGAATGGCCCCAAAAGCCAAACCTCCGTTTTTTCAATCACTCAATCCGTAGAGTCTGCTCCTCATCCAGCGCCAGCTCCGGCGGCATTTCCACATCTTTCAAAACTTCCGGCGTGAAGTATTCCATCAGGTCGTAGTACTCGAACGGCCCTGTAAAACCATTCAGGCACGAAAACGCCAGATTCGCGCGAACGGCCACACCCGTGGAAAGCGGTGACGAAATCCAGCAGTTTACGCCCTCTTCCCGGCAAATTTCCAGAATTTCTTTCGCACGTTCAAAGCCGCCAGCCCGCATAGGATTGATCTTCACCAGTTTCGTACTTTCGAGTTTCAGCGCTGCGGCTGCTTTTCCCGGCGTGGAAATACTTTCATCGAGGCAGAGCGGGCACTGAAGCATTTTTTGTAGTTCCGCATCCTCCACCAGTTCATCGGGCGCAAATGGCTGCTCAAACATAAACGGGAAGAAATCCCGCATCCGGAACAAAATATCGTAGTTCAGCGGGGTCAGCGCTCCCTCAAAATCAATGTGGAACGACGCACCGGGATTTTCCTGACGCACTTCCCGAACCATCGCGACGTCCCAGCCCGGACGGATTTTCAGTTCCAGGTGAACGTAACCAGCCCGGTAGAGTTTCTGAATCCGATCGAGGAACTCGTTCGCATCGGGAATCCCGTCCCGATCCATTTCGGGTTCATCGAGCGAGGTGAAAACCTGCTGGGAAATCGGTTCCGCTCCAAGGATTTGACAAAGAGGTTTGTTCTTTTCCTGCGCCTGCAAATCGTACCATGCCATTTCCACGAGAGGATAAATAATCGCGTGCCGTGACCACTTTCCGAGTTTCTCACGAAGTAACTGCGTATCGGAAAAGCTCTGACCTTTAAGCAAGGGCAGGATTTTCTCATCAATCACACCTGCCAAATACTCGAAATCCTCATCCGGGAAAAGGGTAATCGGCACTTCCGCCTTTCCCGTTCCTGCGCTGGAAGTGAGCGAAAGGATGAGGCTCCTGAACTCAGCCAAACGTCCGTGTGGAGTACGGAGCGGTATGGAAAGAGGCAAGTGGACGAACTGAAGATCGGCATTTTGAATCAACATGGCACACGTAAAATTTGGAGGGAAAATGATTGCGGAGGGACTATGAACGAGTACTTTATCAGAAACGAGCCCCAACACTACAAATTATTTTACCCGAACTTGAAAAAAAATCAACCCACCTCCCAAAAAAAGTTTTTCATCTTGACAAAAAAAACGAAATCTAATAAAATGTAACAGAAGTAAATTTTGGTCAGACTTTTTTCACACAAAACCAAATGAAATGTCAAAAATGCAATAAGGAAGCGACGGTTCACGTCACGGATTTGGTCGGCGGAAAGCCTATTTCGTACCACTTTTGTGAAGAACACGCTAAAGATTTTCTTCAGAATACGCAAGCCGCTTTACCCGGCGAAGTCAATATGGCCTCCGCTCTGGCGACCCATTTGGCTCAAAAAATGGCTTTTTCCAAGGCGAACAGTGAATTTCTCGAATCCGATCAGGAAATGTGCCCGGTCTGCGGGATCCACTTTTCTGAATTTCGCTCGTCCAGTCTGCTCGGTTGTCCGGAAGATTACCATGCTTTCGCGAAGCAGTTGAAACCCCTTCTGATGAATATGCACGGTGAAACCCATCATACTGGCAAGGCTCCAAAACGTTCCGGTCAGGCGGAAAGCCAACGGTTTACACGTCGTATTCAGATGTACCACGAGATGGAAAAAGCCGTCTCGGAGGAAAAATACGAAAAAGCAAAGGAACTCCGTGATCAAATTTTAAAAATGGAAAGGGAGGCGGGGATCGAATGACGATTGATGAACTCGTTCAGTCCAAGCGTGATTGGCTTCGGAACGAAGGTCCGGATTCGGAAATCGTTGTTTCTACCCGAATTCGACTCGCGAGGAATCTGGCTCCATTTTCGTTCGTTTCACGGTTAAGTAACGCCGAGCGTACCCGTGTGATCGAAACGCTTCGTAAGGCAATTCGTAAAACGTCCTTCGGCCAGAATTCTACCCTTTTTCATCTGAATGACCTGAGCAGTCTGGACCGGAAACTCCTCGTGGAGTGTCATCTCATCAGCCGCGAAATGGCAGAAGGAGAAGGTCCACGAAGTGTTATGATCTCGCCCAACGGTCAGTTCAGCCTCATGTTCATTGAAGAAGACCATCTGCGGATCCAGTGTGTGAAAAGCGGTTTCTGCCTTCAGAAAATCTGGACTGAAATCAACGATCTGGATGATCAAATCGAACAGAACCTGGTCTATGCCTGGTCGGAAGAACTCGGTTACCTGACTGCCTGTCCGTCCAATGTTGGTACGGGGATGCGCGTTAGTGTGATGCTGCACCTTCCGGCTCTCGGAATGACACGGCAAATCACGAAAGTCCACAACAGTCTCCAGAAAATTTCTCTGACTGTACGCGGGCTTTACGGTGAAGGTTCCCAAGCGTGGGGTGATTTCTATCAGATCAGCAATCAATGTACTCTCGGCATGACTGAAGAAGAAATTCTTTCCCAAGTCCAGGATGTCGTTGGTGCCGTCATTGATTACGAGAAAAAAGCCCGCGAGTTTCTGCTCGAACAGAACAGTGAAAAGCTGAAATCCGGAATTGAAGAATGTCTTGAACTCATTCGTGAGTCGGACGCGCTAAACCCACAGGACACGATGAAATGCCTTTCCGCGATTCGGCTCGGGATCATATTGGGGCTTGTGGAAGACATCTCTCTCGACGTGGTGAACCAGCTTCTGCTTCAAATCCAGCCGGCCTACTTGCAGTGGATTTACGGTGGCGTGGAATCGTCGCTCGACTCGAACGAATTTCGCGCCCAGTACCTGAAAAAGTTCCTGCTGAAAATTAATTATTGACCCGGATGAGCAAGATCACGGGGATGACACTTTCCGCGTCGTTTAAAACATCCCTCATTGAGGGGGGTGGCGCGTTAGCGCCGGGGGGAGTCGGGCGGCGCGTTTACGAAACTCCCCAAGTCTCGCTTCGCGAGCCAGCCCCCTCAAGGAGGGGGCCTTTAAATTCTTTTAAAATCTGGTATAATATAATCAAATATTTTCTTTTTCCTTTTTTAGCAATTTCAAGAAATAGATCATGAAAACCAACGAACTTCGTGAAATGTACCTTTCGTTCTTCGAATCGAAAGGCTGTGTCCGCCGTCCGAGCGACGTTTTGGTTCCGAAATGGGACCCGTCGGTCCTCTTCACCCCCGCTGGAATGAACCAGTTCAAAGACCACTTCCTCGGTCGCGTCAAGCTCGATTTCACCCGCGCGACGACGTGCCAGAAGTGCCTCCGTACCGGCGACATCGATAACGTGGGGCGCACCGCGTACCACCACACTTTCTTTGAAATGCTCGGAAACTTCAGCTTCGGCGACTACTTCAAGCACGAAGCGATCAACTGGGCGTGGGAGTTCCTCACCAGTCCGAAGTACCTCGGCCTGAAGAAGGACACGCTCAGCGTCACCGTCTATAAAACCGACCAGGAAGCGTACGACATCTGGAACAAAGAAGTCGGTCTGGCCGAAAATCAGATCGAACGCAAGGACGAGGACGAAAACTTCTGGCCCGCCAGCGCCCCGAGCGAAGGCCCCGACGGCGTGTGCGGCCCGTGCAGTGAAATTTACTACCACACGCCTCTGGGCGAGGTGGAGATCTGGAACCTCGTGTTCACGCAGTTCAACCGTCAGGGCGCGCCGACCGGCGTCGATGAGAACGGTCTGTTCAACAATCTGTCGCCGCTCCCGAGCAAGAACATCGACACGGGAATGGGGCTGGAACGCTGCGCCAGCGCTTTGCAAGGCGTGACGACCAACTTCCACATCGACATTTTGCGCCCGATCGTCGAAGCCGCCGGCGAAGTCTGCGGGGTCAAGTACGATCCGCTCTCGGATAATGGCCGCCGTCTGCGCCGCATTGCCGACCACGTGCGCGCCTGCACGTTCTGCATCCACGAAAACGTTTACCCCGGCCCGAACAAGGAAGAGTACATCGTGAAGCGTCTGCTGCGCCGCGGTGTTCTCGACGGCCGCCGCATGGGGCTCACCGAGCCGTTCCTTTGGAAAGTCGTGCCGGAAGTCGTGAACCAGATGAAGGCGCAGTACCCCGAACTGGTCGAGACGCAGGAGCAGGTGCAGGAAGTCATCCGCCGCGAAGAGGCCAACTTCCTCGCCACCGTCGATAACGGATTGGGCAAAATCGAGCGCGTCTTCAATCAGATGCAGGCCGAAAACCGCTCGGAGATCACCGGCGACGAAGCGGCCGAAATGTACACGACGTACGGCTTCCCACCGGAACTCTTCGCGACGATCGCCGCCGAGCGCAACTTCTCGTTCGACTGGGACGGCTACAAGGAAGCGATGCGCAAGCACGGCGAGGAATCGGGCGCCGGCCGCCGCGTTGAGCTTTTCAAAACCGGTCCGATCGAGGCGCTGAAGTCCGAGATCCACAATTCGATCTTCCTCGGCTACGAAACGCTGACGGTTCCGAATGCGGCCGTCATGGGGATCATTTCCAATAATCAGGCGGTCTCGACCCTGACCCAGGGCGCGGCCTCGACCGAGGAAAAACCGGTCATGCTCGTCCTTTCCAGCACCCCGTTCTATGGCGAGATGGGCGGTCAGATCGGCGACACGGGAACGATCACGTCCAAAGGCGAAATGTATGCCGTGAATAATGCGGGCAAAAACGAACCGTTCCTTCATCTGACTGAAGAGGAGCGGGCCTTGCTGCTCCGCATCGTTCCGGCTGGCGAGTCCGGAGCTGAACCGTTCGAGTTCGAGGTGATCGACACGCAGAACAACGGCGGGCTTTTGATCCACGTCGGTTTCCTCCGCAAAGGGTCCATCCGCGTGGGTCAGCTTTGCACTGCCCAGGTCAACGAGAAACGCCGCCACGCGATCGAGCGCGCCCACTCGGCCACGCACCTTCTGCACAACGTGCTCCAGAAGTACCTCGGCGCTCACGCCCAGCAGCGTGGTTCCAAGGTCACTGAGGATATGCTGCGCTTCGACTTTTCCAACCCGCAGGCCGTTCCGTCGGACATTTTGCTCAAGGTCGGGCGTGAAGTGAATATGCGCATTCTGGAAGCCGCCGAGGTTTCCGGGAAAGTCATGCCGCTGGAAGACGCGCGGAAGACCGGCGCCATGATGCTCTTTGGCGAGAAGTACCCCGATAACGTCCGCGTCGTGACGATGGGTCCGTCGAAGGAACTCTGCGGCGGGACGCACGTGACGAACATCGCGAAGATCGGAGCCTTCAAGATCCTCTCGGAAGAAAGCGTTTCGACCGGGACGCGCCGCATCACTGCCATCACGGGCATGAAAGTCCTCGAGTATATGACCGCCCGCGAGCAGGTCCTGACCGAACTGGCGCAGGAAATGCGCGCCTCGGTCGATGAACTGCCGGTTCGTGTCGATGCGCTGATGAAAGAGGTCAAAGCCCTCAAGAAAGAGGTGATCGAACTGAAACGCGCAGGCGGCCCGACCCTCGACGAACTGCTCAAGCAGGTCGAGAAGCGTGACGGTTACTCGGTCCTGACGGCGCAAGTCCCCGGCGGTCCTGAAGTGCTGCGCGAAATGTCGGACCAGCTCCTGCGTCACGTTCCGCGTCTGGCGGTCATGCTTGGCAGCGAAATGGAAGGCGGGAAAGCCGCGCTGGCCGCTTCCATCAGCCGTGACCTCCTGAACGAAGGTTTCGACGCGGCCAAATGGATCCGCTCCGTCTCGAAGATGATCAAGGGCGGCGGCGGTGGTCGTCCTGACTTCGCGCAAGCCGGTGGAAAAGACGCCACCATGCTTGGCGAAGCTCTCGAAGCGGCCAAAACGACCGTGAAATGATCAATGTTGCGGGGAGGATGCTTCCAGCGTCGTTTTCAATTCCTGATTCAAAATTAAAAACGACGCTGGAAGCGTCGTCCCCGTAATTATTCTCAAAGGACTTTCTCCCATGGCCAATTTAATGCCAAAATCCGTTCCGTACCTCGTGGCGAATGAGGGGGCGGAACGGTTTTCATACTACGGAAACAATGTGATCCTGATGGTTTACATGACCGGGGCGTGCATTGGAATGTCGGAAGGTGAAGCGGCTGGCTGGATCCATTTGTTCAAAGGCGCGGTCTATTTCTTCCCCCTCTTCGGTGCGCTGCTCGCGGACGTTTTTTGGGGCAAGTACCGCACCATTTTCTGGCTTTCGCTTGTGTACTGCCTTGGTCATCTCATCATGGCTCTGCCGGGGTCGTGGTTCCATGACCTTCGCGTCCCGCTTTTCTGGGGCCTCGCCTTTATCGCGCTTGGGTCCGGCGGGATCAAATCCTGCGCATCGGCCCTGGTCGGGGATCAGTTTACGGCCGAAAACCAGCACCTGATGAACCGCGTTTACAACTGGTACTACCTGGCCATCAACATCGGCGCGTTCGTTTCGTCCCTTTTGACTCCGTGGCTTCTGAAACATTACGGGCCTGAATGGGCGTTTGGCGTGCCGGGCGTTCTGATGGGAGTCGCGACGCTGATTTTCTGGCTCGGCCGGAAAAAGTACCGGGTGGCGAAGGCTTCGGGCAAAAGTTTTCTGAAGGATCTGACCGACCGCACGAGTTTATGGTGCTTGGGCAAAATTTCGCTGGTCTTCGTTTTTCTCATCATTTTTTGGTCGGTCTATGACCAGAATTCCACCCGATGGGTCGAGCAGGCGACGGCGATGAACCCCCATCCTTTTGAGGCGTGGAGTTTCCTGCCGGCCTCGATTCGCGGGTTTGAGGTCCTCCCGTCGCAAATGCAGGCGGTGAACCCGTTCCTGATCCTCGTGCTGATCCCGATTTTCACACGATGGGTTTACCCGTGGTGGAATCGGGTCCTCGGTCCCTCGACGCTGCTCAAGATCGCGGTGGGGCTTTTCCTGCTCGTAGCCGGGTCGCTCTTCCCGCTCTGGTTCGAGTCGGCGAGGCTCTCGGGCACGGTCCTGAATATCGCCTGGCAGTTTCCGGCGTACGTCGTGCTGACGATCGCGGAGGTACTGGTATCGGTGACGTCGCTGGAGTTTGCATACACGCAGGCGCCGCGTACGATGAAGTCGCTGGTGATGGGCGTTTACCTGCTCACCATTACGATGGGGAACTGGCTGACGGCGGGGGTGAATTTCCTCTCGCAAGTGTTCCCGACCTACCTGACGGGCATCGGCTACTTTCGTTTTTTCCTGATCCTCGCCCTGGTCAATGCGGTCCTTTTCCTCATCGTCGCCCGATACTACAAAGAACAAACCATCCTTCAGGAAGAATGATCGGAACCAATTCATAATTCAAAAAATCATAATTAATTTATGCCTCATTCCCTTCAAATCCTCAATGGGCTGAAAATCCTCCACGTGGCTGGTTCTTCACAGAAAGAACCGTGGCTTGCGAAAGCGGTACATGAAGTGAAGGGTGTTTCGTTTGAAGTGCAGGAAGTTTGCGGGAAATTCGACGGTTTGAAAGCGCTTCAGACTGAGGTTTACGACGCGGTGCTCGTGAGTTTGCAGCCAACTTTGGCCGCGCTGGATTTCATCACCGGCTGCCGGACCAGCGGGACGGGTGTCCCAATGCTGATTTTGGGGACAAAAATTGAGTCGAATCAGTTCACTCTCTGCTGCGAACGCGGGGGCGATGGTTGGATCTCACTTGAAGGGAGCACGGTTTCGGACCTTTTATGGCAAATCGCGCTGGCGGTACAGAATCGCAGGAATGCGGACTTGCAGAATCGTCACCTCCTTTTGGCGGACCAGGAATTTGCAGAGTGTTGTGATTTTCTGGAACAGCAGAGAAATTTTGTGCAGGGCCAAAACGCGGAAACCGCCATCTCAGACGAATTGAGTGAGTTGTACCTGAAACTCCTCAAAACGTTTATCCCCGGCACGAATGGGAACGCAGAAAAAGAGTTTCAGGCGTTTCTTCAAACGTTGATCACAAGGAAAACGTCATCGTGGGAGCTTTTGACGATCCACGCAAACGCACTGGAAACGATTCTCGCCGCTCCGGGACGCAAAAGCCCCAGCCATTTAATGAATCGGGCGAATCTGCTTTTGACGGAACTTCTGGCGATGCTTCTGGACGATACGGAAGCGAAAAGCCCGAAGAATGATTCATTCGCAGAATCCGAGGAGTTTATAAACTTTCCAATTTTCCGGCCGAATGATTCGTAATTGAAGAAAAAACGACCAAAAACCGATTGACTACAAACAACGCAAAACTGATAACCGATAACTGACAACTAAAAAAAAATGACCTCACTCAAACGTATACTCGTCACTGGCGGCGCGGGTTTTCTCGGGTCGCACCTTTGCGAACGGCTTCTCGCGCAGGGGCACGACGTGATCTGCCTCGACAATTTTTTCACGAGCCAGAAATCGAACGTCCTTCACCTCCTTTCCAACCCGAATTTTGAGTTGATCCGCCACGACGTGACGGTCCCGATCTTTCTGGAAGTGGACGAGATTTTCAATCTGGCGTGCCCAGCGGCGCCGGGCCATTACCAGTTTAACCCGATCAAGACGATGAAAACGTCAGTGATTGGCGCGATCAATATGCTCGGAATGGCGAGACGATGCCGGGCAAGGATTTTGCAGGCGTCCACGAGTGAAATTTACGGCGACCCGGAAATTCACCCCCAGCCGGAAACTTACCGCGGCTGTGTCAACACGTTGGGGATCCGCGCGTGCTACGACGAAGGAAAGCGTGCGGCCGAAACGCTCTTCATGGACTATCACCGGCACAACGGCGTCGATGTACGGCTGATTCGTATTTTTAACACTTACGGCCCGCGTATGCACCCGTACGACGGCCGGGTCATTTCCAATTTCATCCGCCAGGCGCTCACCGGCGAGGACATTACGATCTTCGGCGACGGCTCGCAGACCCGCTCGTTCTGCTACCGGGACGATCTGGTCGAGGGAATGATCCGCATGATGGACCACGAGGAGCCGGAAGGGTTCACGGGCCCGGTGAATCTGGGGAATCCGCACGAATTCACGATCAAACAGCTTGCGGAACTTGTTCTGGAGATGATCGACACGAAATCGAAGATCGTGTACCGGCCGCTCCCGATGGACGACCCGACGCAGCGCAAGCCGGACATTACGCTCGCGAAAAAATACTTAAACTGGGAACCGACGATCCAACTCCGTGAAGGGCTTCAAAAGACGATCGACTGGTTCAAGTCGATTCGTTTGTCAGATTACAGACCGCCGACACCGCGGTATTGATCGAGATGGAAGACTACACTATCCAAACGACTCCGCCAACAGAGTGCTGCGTGACGCACCGCGCGTTTCAGCCGGGGGAGGAATACGTTGCTGTTCTGTTTGAGATGAACGGCAATTTGACGCGCCGGGACTATTCGCTCGAAGCGTGGGAAAAGCATCCGCCGGAAAAGTACTCCGCCTGCTGGCGTGCGCGGGTCCCTTTGCCGACGGCCGCGCCGCGCCGGTCTCGGGAGGCGATCAATGACGTTCTGCTTGAAATGTTCGATCAGCTTCGCAATCAGTACGACGCGCCGGATAAATTGTACATTCTGTCGCTTCTTCTGGTCCGCCGGCGAGTGATGCGGCTTGAGGAATCTTTCGATAAAAATGCGGAGGAAACGCTGCGCCTCTACAGTCAGAACCGGGACGAGTACTACCAGATCCCGGTCGTGCCGCCGACGCCGGAACGTCAGGCGGAAATTCAGACGGAACTGACGGAGGTTCTGACGGGCAACGCGCCGCACCCGCCGCAGAAGATCGTTTCGCCTGAGGAAGAACAGACGGTCCAGATCTGGAACCCGGACGAAATCGAACTGCCCGAGGTGGAAGAAATTCCAAAAAATTATGAATTATGAATTTAGAATTATGAATTAGAGACGACGCTGGAAGCGTCGTCCCCGTAGTGTCTTCTTTACTTCTTTTTCCTCCAGAACATCAGCCCACCGAATCCGAGCAGGAGCATGGCCCACGTAGAGGGTTCCGGGATGGAGTTGGGATTCTGGTAAAACGCGATCTCTGCGAAACCGACGCGGTCACCGCCGCTGGTTCCATACCATCTGAAGGCATTATCCAGAACGGTCAACGTGGCTGTGCTGAACTTGTAATCTTTGCCGAGAGAGAACGTCGCGAACTGGTTGGCGTTATTGGATCGATCCATAATGAATTCGTCCGCGAAAACGATCTCGCCGTCGCTGTTCTTCAGTTCCAAAATGAAGTTGGTCAGCTGGTTGCCCTGCGAGCCGTAGCCCCAGACGGAGAAACTGTCGTACAGGCTTTCTTCCGACATTTTAAATTCGATTACGGACGAGTAACCTTGGTTCAGGTAGTCATCCCCCGAGCCATTGGTGTACCAGACGTCTCCGCTGCCGGTGCCTGTTCCGTCAAAGAGGTAGTTCAAGGACCGAGCGGACCCGTTCGTCCCGCCGAGGGTCAGGAATGACGCCGAGGTGGGCCGGACGATATTATTCACGTGCATCGGAGTGTTGTTCATCGTTGGCTTTGTCGGCATGTTCGTTTCATTCGTGGTGAAATAGACCTCCGCCAAGCCGATTCGGTCGCCGCCGCCGGCGTTGAGGTTCCGGAAGTTGCTCGTCACCGTCATTTTCACCTGGGCGACGCCTTCAACCTCGGGGAATGAGAAATAATTCTGCGTGGACTGGGTGGAATCCCTCATTTTGAAACTGTATTTGGAGGGATCTTTGACCGCGATCTCGTTTCCGTTGGCATCAAGGAAGCTCAACTGGAAATCTTGGATGGAGTTGCCGATCACATTGTAGGCCTGAACCGTGACGCCCGTGAGAGTTTTCGCGCTGTCAAGCGCAAACGTGAATTCCGGGTTGGGGTTGGTGCCGTTAAAATACCCGTTCGTCGTATCTGCCGCAGCGGAGCACCATGTGCTTCCCGCATTTTTGTCAAAAAGGTTGGAAACCTGGTAGCCGCTGAGGTTGGCCACGGTGCAGGTCCCAGAGGTCGGTGTCACGGTCGAACTGACATCGAACATGATGTTCCCAACGCCGAAACGGTCGCCGCCGCGGTTCTCCGTCAGGGTGAATTTCACATACTTGGCGTTGACGGCTTCGGCCAGATCCAGATTTACCGCCGGATTGCCCGCCTGAATATCAAGGCCGGTAAACGTCTGCGAATAGGTGGGTGTCCCTGAAAGCGCAGGCGTATCGTAAAAATCCGCTCTAAAGGAGACGATGTTATTACCGTTGGCGCTGTAAGGGGTGATGGAAAGACCATTGATCGTCTGCAGGGCTCCCAGATCGCAAAGCATGACCGGAAGCAGTGACGTATCGCTGGTCGGATAACTTGGGGATTGGGCCTGCGTACACCATTGATTCGAAGTCGTGCCGCTAAAACCATAGTTGGTATAGTAATTGCTGCTGCCAATGGCGTTCAAAGCATTGACACGAACCGCGCTGATCAGTTCAGCCTGAGCGATCGTGCTTGTGAAGGTCAGAAGCAAAGTCAACAATATAAATGGTCTTAATGATCTCATGGTATTTTGAACGGCAAAAGTTTTTCGGGGACTTAAAGAGGATGGCTCCTCTTAAAAACTTAATTCATAATTATTATACATCGAAGTGCAGAATCTAACCCTTTTGGGACAAAAAAATCCCAAAAAAACGAAATTTTTTTGGGAAAAATTCATGTGGAGTGCGGCAATACAGAAGCCGAAGGCTTCATTTGCCGCTTTCACTTAGTGACCGAAAAACAGGGCGGTGAAAAACGATTTTCGCGTGGGCAACGTCCAGCGCACTTCAGCGGCAAATGCCTCTTCGAGGCTGTATTGCCGCAAGGGAAAGCGATGAATGTCGCTTGCGCGACTGTATCATCGCACTCCGAAAGGCGCATTTTATTCGTGCCTGAGCGCTTCGATCGGGTCCATCATCGCAGCACGGCGGGCCGGGTAAAGGCCGAACACGATGCCGATCGTCACGGAGATCGCGAACGCAAGCGGGATCGACCACGGGACCAGGATCGGCGCCATCGTTTTCATCAGGTCAGGAAGCTGCTCCATGATCTGCGGGAAATAGAAATTCATCAGGAACCGCACGACTTCGGTGAACGGCCCGCACAGCAGCCCACCGAGGATCCCCACCAGGCCACCGAGGACCGAGAGCATGATCGTTTCGGCGAGGAACTGGCGCGTAATGTCGCTTCGCTTGGCGCCCAGCGCACGGCGGATGCCGATCTCACGGGTACGCTCCGTCACGGTCGCGAGCATGATGTTCATGATCCCGATTCCGCCGACGGCCAAAGAGATCGCCGCGATCAGCCCCATGAAGAGCATAAACATCATTTTCGTCGTCTGCGCCTGTTCGAGCAGTTCCAGCGGGACAGTGATGTTCCAGTCTTTCTTCCCCATGTGGTTCTGATTCAGCACGAACTTGATCAGCTCGCTCGTCGAGTGGACGTCTTTGGTCGATTCGACCTGGAACGTGATCTGGTTGATTTCGATCTGGGTCGTTTCATGCGAACCACTGCGGTTGGTGGAGATTCGGTCGCCCAGCTCGGACCAGAACGTCTCGATGGGGAAATACACGTCGCGACTGTAGTCCTGCGACTCGAACGTCCCGCCAATGGCGGCCGAGGCGTTTTTCGGCTGGCATACGCCAATTACCGTGTAGAAGTACCGGCCGATCTTGACGTTCTTTCCGATCGGGTTTTCATACGCGAACAGCTCGGTCGCCATGCCGTTGGAAAGGACGCAGTAGTTCTTCTTGAACTGGCAGTCCACGTTATTCAGGAACCGGCCGCGGGCCATTTTCAGGCCGTTCGCCTTCATGTAGTGTGGGGTGCAGCCGACCAGACGGCCGTCGAGCATCGTGGCGCCGTTGCTGATGCGCTGCTTGATGTGGCGGATCGGGAACGCTTCTTTGATCCCCGGCACCACCTCGCAGATCTTCTCGTAGTCGTAGCGGGTCAGGCCGTAAATCAGGACGCGGACGTTTGCGGAGGCGTCGTCCGGCGGCGGGCTGGACTGCACGATGATGTTCGTGGCGCCGAGGCTTTCGATCTGTTCCTGCGACTTCTGGCTGATCCCCTCGCCGATCGCCAGCAGCCAAATGACGCTCGAAACACCAATAAAAATCCCCACGATGGTCAAAAGCGACCGCATCGGGTGAAGCATCAGGCTCTTAAAGCCAAGCTGGAATGTGCGATACCAGGTATATAACATAATTATGAATTATGAATTATGAATTATGAATTGAAAATTCGTAATTCGTGATTCATTCCGTGTCTCGGGTTGTGTGGACGATTTTACATAAAATTCGGATGATTTCCTCAATGTCAGGCTGAAGGCTTTCGTACTGGGGCCGGGTCAAAAAGTCCGTGGCCTGCAGGAGGTCCAGCCAGTACTCGGTTTCGGCCGCTTCTTTCAACGCGATGTTCATTTTGGAAAGAAAGTCCGGCCGGCTTTGGGCGCGTATGCCCTCTTTGACGTTTGCGCCGATGCTCGTTCCGCAGCGGACCAACTGTTTGGAAAGCACGAACTCTTTCTTTTCCTTCAATAAATATTTGTAAAGGTTGACGATCCTGATCGCGAACTGACGGCTTTTCTGTTCAATTAAATTTTCTCTTGAGTCGTTCATAAAAACAAAAAATTAATTCATAATTCATAATTCATAATTCTTAATTCTCAATTCTTAATTAGTCCTGTCACTGACTATGAGTCCGTCGCGCAGCGTGATGACTCTTTTTGCCTGTGCGCCGACTTCCGGTTCGTGGGTGACGATGATGATCGTTTTTCCTTCGTCGTTGAGCTTCTTTAAAATGCCCAGAATTTCGTTCGTCGTGGCCGTGTCGAGGTTTCCGGTCGGCTCGTCCGCGAGGATGAAAGCCGGGTTGTTCACCAGGGAGCGGGCGATGCCCACGCGCTGCTGCTGACCGCCGGAAAGCTGGAACGAGCGGTGATTCAAACGGTTTCCAAGGCCCACCATCTCGGCCAGCTCGCGGCACCGTTCACGCATCGCGGGAGTGATCCGGCCCGAATAGTGGAGCGGGACCTCGATGTTTTCCAGAACCGTCAACTGTGGGATCAGGTTGTACGCCTGAAAAATGAAGCCGATCTTGCTCGCGCGGATCTCGGAAAGCTCGTCGTCGGTCATCGCGCTCACGTCCTCACCGTCGAGGTAGATTTTCCCGGACGTCGGTGGGTCGAGGCAGCCGAGGAGGTTCAGAAGCGTACTTTTCCCGGAACCGCTCGTCCCCATAATGGCGAGAAAATCCCCCTGCGGCACGTCAAACGAGACTCCGCGAAGCGCTTTGACCGTTTCGCCAGTCAGGAAGTAGTGCTTTTGAATGTCGATGAGCGACGCCGCAAGGTGGGAAGTAGCCATGGGACTTTTTCAGTAAAAACGAATAATGAATAATGAATAACGAATAATGAATTGGCTACATTGCCGGGGCGGCGCCGGTTTCGGGAGCACCGGAGCCTTCCGCGCCGCCAGGGCCGCCAGCTCCGCCGGGGCCTCGGAAATTGCCGCCTCGGGGACCGCGTCTTCCGCCGCCGGGCGGGCCGAAGGACGGAGCGCCTGAGCCGTCACCGGACGAAGGTCCGAAGGACGGAGCGCCCGAGCCGCCAGGAGGAGTCGGGAACGAGCCGTCTCTCGGTGGTCTGGGCATTCCTTCCGGGAAGGAACTTCCGTCGGGTCTCGTTCTGGGGAATCCCGCGCCGGAGGGCGGAGCGCCGCCGCCTTCAGGACTGAAACCGTTTCGCCTCATTCCGCCGGGACGCTGGCCTGGCATGCCGTTTGGACCGGCGCCCGGGAACATTCCCTTGGGTTTTTCCTGTTCTTCTTTGACTTCCACCTGGGGGCGAATGTTCGCGGAGGCGGTCTGGCCCGCTTTGAGTTCGGGAAGCGTTACTTTGTCGCGGTTTTCAAATGCCGCGGCCAGGATCGGCGTGTCGGGCTTCATATTATCGCTCGTCACGATGACCATTTTGTCGTTGCTGTGGCCCAGCGTGACGACGAGCGGCTCCAGTTCGCCCCGTTTGTTTTTCGTGATGCAATAGTACTTCCCGCCATGCTCGAAAACGGTATGCGTCGGGACCATGAGCACATCGTCAGGGGTTTCTTCCACGAGAATTTTCGTCTCGGCCGTCATTCCGGGAAGCACGCCTTTGGTCTCTTCCAGCGCGATCGTGACGCGGTACTCCTTCACGTTCCCCATCCAGTGGTTCGTCGGCTGGGGGTTTTCGTCCACTTTGATGACGGTCCCCCGAATGTCGCGTTCACCCGTGGCGTCCGTACGCACGTTGACGGTCTGCCCCTCGTGGATGTAGCTGATTTTCCCTTCGTGAACGTCCGCGGTGACCTGCAGTTTGTCGGAGTTCGGCAGGCGCAGGAACGTCTGACGTTCGCGGACCATGGCGCCCTGGCAGACGAGGAACTCGGAGGAGCCGAACCGGTTCGTCTCGTTCACGTAGAGGACCTTGCCGTCGGCCGGGGATTTGATGGTGCAGAACTCGATCTGCTGTTCAATGTCCTTGAGTTTGGATTCGTTCTGCTGGTGAACGGCGGTCGTGGCGGCCAGATTCGCGCGGGCCTTTTCGATGTCCGAGTCGTAATTCTTGCTCTGCTTGTTGTGCGAGAATTCTTTCAGGACGTAAATGTCCAGCTCGGCGGCGCGCAGACTCAGCTCGGCTTTGCGGAGGGAGAAAACGTCCGCTTCCAGCTGGGACTTGGTGACGAAACCTTTTTCGTAGAGGATCTTACTGTGCTGGAGGTACTCGGCCAGACGGTCGCGTTCCTCTTTGGCCTGAATCTGATTACTGACGAGTTTTTGGAGGTTGACTTTGTACGAGCCGTTCTCGTATTCCTCCTTCGCGATGAGCGACGTGGAAAGATTGTTCTGGGCGGCCTTCACTTCCGCCTGGCTCTGAGCCACTTTGTTGACCTGGGAGTCCCGACTGTCGATCAGGGTCGAACTGTCAAGCATCGCGATGACGTCGCCCTCTTTGACCTCGGTCCCTTCATCCACGACCCACGTGATCATGACGCCGCCGGTGCTGCGGACCTGGCACTTCACGTCCTTGTTCTCGGAGCTACTGATGTCGCCGCGGACGGTGATCTCATGGCGGAATTTGGCCACAGTGGGGTTTACGAATTTCATCGTTCCCGAATCAGTTCTGGTAAAGAGTTTTGGCCCCAGGAAATGCCCAACCAGGAATAGAATGCCAATGATTACCAGAAGCAAAATCAGGATTTTCTTCCAACTTCGTTTTGAGCCTTTCCTTGACCCTCGCTCAGATGTCGGGCTTTCCATTTTTTTCTCCACAAAAAATCAGGTTATTGAAGGTACATATTTTCATTCAGTTCCATTATAATCCGAGTCGCTAAAAAAGAAAGAGTCCGCCGGGAAATTTCAGGATTTTTGGCAGAAAGAATGATTTTTGAACGTTTCAATCCTTAAAAACGGAAAAAGTTAAAAATCGGAGGGACCGCGAGAGCCGCGCAGAAAGCGTGACCCTCGCGATTGGTTTTTGTCTTTCAACGGCGTTACCAGGAACGTCGTTCCAGGAATTCTTACCTCTCGATCAGCGCACGCATTTCGGGCGTGATCTCCATGTACTCGAAGTTCTTGAACCAGACTTCCGCATCGGCGCCGCCGTGGAGCTGAAGGCCGAATTTACCGGTCAGTTCCGCTTGCTCGTCCACGAAGTCGATCGTGCGGAACGTGTTCAGCAGGTGGCACAGACGTTTGCCGACCGCGACGGTGCAGAGATTGTTCCATTCGCCGTTGGGCTTGCGGACCTGCTCGACGTACTCTTCGTTCGTGGCGAGCCAGCCGCGTCCGGGCTGTTTGTCGCCGGCGGTGTGCCACAGGCCCGAGTCTTTGCCATTCCCGGCGATCTCATTCTGGTTTCCGCGCAGGAGCCACGAGGTCGGGACTTCCTCGGCGCGGTAGTACAGGGCGCTGTTCCCGTTCAGGAAGCGGTAATCGACGCGGACGGCGAAATCGTTGTAGTTTTTGTCGGTGACGACCAGACCGTCGCGGACTTCCGATTTGTCGTGCTTGCCGCAGAGTTCACCGTTTTCGTTGAAGCTCCAGCATTCCGGTACGAAGAAATAGCACTCGCTCAGCTTCCAGACGCCGTTTTCGTCCTTCACGAAGAACGGCTTCCACTCGGAGTCGGGGAGTTCCTTGATGCGGATGTTGCGCCAGGCCATTTTTCCGGATTTGCCTGCGTGGATCTGCAGGCCGATGAAGCCTTTTGATTCGACCGTGTCCAGAATGTTCGCGACCGGCATACCATTGATCCACGTGCGGATGGACGGACCGACGCACTGGATCTCGACCTCGTTCCACTCGCCTTTTTTATAGGTGGCGAAGGCGGCTTCTTTCGTTTCCTGGGTGGTCAGGTCGTCGTCAAGGAACGTCCGGCCGTACTTGAAACCGCGGCGGCCTTCGTCGTAGATCTGCCCCAGAGCGGGGTACTCGGCCAGTTCGCACTGGTAACCGAAAACGAGGCCTCTGTCGTTGACGTGGGAGCGGACCTGAACACCGGAATTGCCCGGTTCGAGGAATTTGAACTCGAGTTTCACGATGAAGTTCGCGTACTCTTTGTCGGTGCAGCAGAACGTATTGTGCGGCGTGTCGGGCGTGCAGGTGCCGATGATGCAGCCGTCCTCGACGTGGTATTTGGCACTTCCGCCGTGGACGGTCCAGCCGGTGAGGTCCTGGCCGTTGAAAATGGGAACGAAGCCGTCTTCCTGAGCGAAAACGGACCCGCAGAGAGCGGCCGCGAACAGAATGGCGGCGCTTGCAAGTTTTTTAAGCATGATAAACTCCTTGATTTGGGAAGGATGGGTTGGAAATGAAGTTTTTATTTATTTTAGCACATTTCAGGGGCTTGACTAGGTGGGGGAATGGAGTTTTTTCGATTTTTTTGGAATATTTGAGGAAGGAAAGAAACCCGCCCTTGAAGGAAAATAAAAAAAGGGTATAATTTAGAGCTGTTTAGCCCTTTTATTCATCATTCATCATTGATAATTAAAATGTTGATCCCGGTTTATACAGAAGAAATTCACATCGATTCGAGTTTTCTCGACGTTTTGGGTCACGTGAATAACACGTGGCACGTCCACTGGATGCAGGAAGTTGCAACAAAACATTCGGCCCTGAATGGCTGGGATTCGCAGCGGTATCTGGACTTTGGCGCATGCTGGTTCGTCCGTCAGCACACCATCAACTACCTGCGGCAGATCCGTGAGGGCGATACGGTGCTGGTCCAGACGTGGGTCAGCGAGATGAAGCACGTGACGAGCGTCCGCCAGTACCGCTTCCTGCGCAAGTCGGATGGAGTGGTTCTTGCCGAGGCGCAGACCCGTTGGGGGCTGGTCGATCTGAAAACGGCCCGGCCTCGAAAAGTCCCTGAGGAAATGCTGAAATGCTTTCTGGAAGTCACACAATGAAAACTTACGGGGAAGACACTTCCAGCGTCGTCTCTTTCATTTCAAAAGTATTAAATTTCAAGGACGCTGGAAGCATCGTCCCCACAGTAATTCTAATTTCTCCCTCCCCGTTGAAATTTTTTGAATTCTTTGTATAATTAAGAGTTGAACAGAAACGTTTCGCTTTTATTCATTTTGGGTTAAAGATCAAAGGAAAAACAAATGGCTGACTCTTCCAAAACCATGGCCGCTCTGGAACAGGCGGTTTCGGAAAAACTTCTCACGGAATCCGCGCTGGAAAATATTCGTCTCTGGCTCACCGCGCCCCAGTACGCGAAGTACGTCCCGACGATTGAAAAGCTCGTGGCGGACTGCGAGTGGAAAGCGCTGGACGACGCGTTCTGGACGGTCATTCCGTTTGGGACGGGCGGCCGCCGCGGCCGGATGTTCCCGGTCGGGACCAACGCGATCAATGACGTAACGATCGGCGAAAGCGCCCAGGGGCTGGCGACGTACGTCCTCGACTTCCTGAAATCCACCGGCGCCAGCCATCGGCCATCCTGCGCCATCGCGTACGATACACGGCACCGTTCCCGCGATTTTGCGGAACTCTGCGCGGGGATCATGGTCGCGAACGGGTTCAAAGTCTGGTTCCTCGACGGCTACCGCAGCACGCCTGAAATGAGTTTCATGGTCCGCTACAAGAAATGCGACTGCGGCATCATGGTCACCGCCAGCCACAATCCCCCGAGCGATAACGCGGTGAAAGTTTACTGGTCCACGGGCGGTCAGGTCCTTCCGCCCCACGACGCGGCGATCATTCAGAACGTCATGACGCTGCGCGAGGTCAAAACGTCCGATTTCGCCCAAGCCCTTGCGGCGGGTGACGTGGAGTACTGCCAGGACGAAGTCGATAAAGCGTTCATCGACGCGGTGCTTGCCGTGAGCGTGGACGGTCCGCGCGACCTGAACGTCATTTACTCCCCTCTGCACGGCGTGGGAACGAGCTGCGTTCTCCCGGCTCTGTCGGGCGCGGGCTTCAAAAACGTGCAGCTTTTCGGCCCTCACGCGGAACCGTCGGGCGATTTTCCGAATGTTCCGAATCACGTCTCCAACCCGGAAAATCCGGCGGTTTTCGACATCATCATCGACGAGGCGAAGCGTCAGGGGAATATTGACCTGATTTTGGCGACTGACCCCGACTCTGACCGTTTGGGCGTCGCGGCCCCGCTGACGCTTGAACCGGGCGCGGAGTGGAAGACGCTCACCGGGAACCAGATTGGCTCTCTCATGGCGGAGTACCTCCTCGCCGAACTGAAAGCCGCCGGCAAACTCACGCCGGAGCACTACGTCGTGGAAACGCTCGTGACCACGCCGCTTCTGAAGAAGATCGCCGACGCATACGGCGTGCGGACGATTCGCGACTTGCTCGTCGGTTTCAAGTACATCGGTGGCGCGATCGAGGAAAACGACCCGGCCAAATACGTGCTCGGGATGGAGGAGTCGTACGGCTTCCTCGTTGGGACGCACGCTCGTGACAAAGACGCGGCGGTCGCGGCGATGGTCTTCTGCGAGATGGCCGCCAAGGCGAAGGCGCAGGGGAAAACCGTCCATCAGAAGCTCGACGAGATTTACGTGAAGTACGGGAAATTCGCCGAGAAAGCGTTTTCCGTCGCGATGCTCGGCTCGGACGGAATGACCAAAATGAACGCCCTGATGGCCGGTTTCCAGAATGACCCGCCGAAGACTCTGGCCGGGCTGGACGTGGTTTCCGCCGACGATTACGAACACGGCACGACGCTGAACGTCCAGACGGGCGAGCGCACGCCGCTGGCTGGCCCGAAGGGAAAACTGGTCATTCTGCATCTTTCGGCCGAGGGGAATTACGTCGCGGTGCGTCCGAGCGGCACGGAGCCGAAGGTGAAGTTTTACCTCTTCGCGAGCCTTCCGCCGGGAGTGGAGGGCGACGTGTTTGAGCGGCTGGACGCGCTGGAAGCGGCACTAAAAAAATAAAATAATAAAAAAAATCAAGTCATTTAAAACATCAAAAAGTTTTTGAAAGAGGGGGCCCCGGGGGAGGAACAATTTTCAAAATGTTCCTCCCTCCGCGGCGTTTCCGTCTTCACGGGCGAGCCTTTTTTCTCCCGCAGGGTGAAAAAAGCGAGGGCGTTTACCCCAAAATCCCAAGTCCGTCAGAATTAATAAATCCTTCCTTAATCCCCACTTCCTGATTCCCATGAAACCTTCCTTTTTTCTTTCGTTTACCCTGTTTTTCTTCACCGTTCTGGCGCAGGCGCAGGACGTGCAGCGCTTCACGTTCACCGATTCGGGTGAGGCGCTGATCAATCCGCAGATGGGCTGGACGATGCATTTTTACTCCAACGTACCGGTAAATTACGGCTCGAAGCTGGAACCGTCCGATTCGCTCGACTGGTTCGAGGGGTGCTCGACCGTCTATCTGCGCATCCCGTGGGCGTACTTGGAACCCGAAGAAGGAAAATTCAACTGGGCGATCCTCGACACGCCCGCGCAGAGGTGGATCGCCGCCGGGAAGAAGGTCGCACTGAGGCTCACCACGTCCGAAAGCTGGCTCGAGTACGCCACACCCAAGTGGGTTTTCGACGCCGGTGCGAAAGGGATCCGCTTCTCGTGGGAGAAACGCGGCCCGGACGAAAACGGCAATCTCGTGGACCCGATTTTTGACGATCCGGTTTACCTCGAAAAACTCGAAAACTTCCTCATGGCCGCCGGGAAGCGCTACGCGGGAAACCCGAACATCGCGTTTATCGACGTGGGAACTTTCGGCCTTTGGGGTGAGGGGCACACCGGGTTCAGCTCGCACCTGACTCCGGAAGAAACGCTCCGGGTCACCAAAATTCACATCGACTTGCACCTGAAGGCGTTCCCGGGGACGCTTCTGTGTATCAGCGACGACGTGGACGGCGCCCAGAACCAGACGGGCGATTACCCCGCGACCGATTACGCCCGGTCGAAAGGCGTTTCCCTGCGCGATGACAGCATCATGGTTCAGGCTCCGCCGAATTCGTGGTTCCACGCCGACATGGCCGACCGTTTCTGGCGTGAACTGCCGGTCATCGTGGAGCATGAGCATTACGGCAGCTCCGTGCAGAAAAAAGCGTGGAACCTGGAACTGCTCGAAAAATCGGTCGAGGAGTACCACGCCGCGTTCATGTCGATCCACTGGTGGCCCCAGCAGGAATGGGAAGAATCCAAAGACGCGATCCGCCGGATTAATCTGCGTCTCGGCTACCGGATCCAGCTCCGTGAGATGGAACTCCCGAAAACGGCCGAGATCGGCAAACCGTTCCGCGTGAAAAGCGTCTGGGCGAATGCCGGCGTTGCGCCGTGTTACCCCGGTGGGTTCATGGCCCTGACCCTGAAAGACGAAAAAGGCGGCATCGTCGCGGTTTTGTCGGACGAAACGCTCGACTTCCGGACTCTTGCGGTCGGCGCGAAGGACGCGATCCCCGTAACGGCGCATGAGTCCGAGTTCTGCGCAGGGCACATCGCTCCGACAACACGGCCGGGCGTTTACGACGTTTACGTCTCGGTGGGGCAGCGCGACGGAACTCCGGTTTTGGCTCTTCCGCTCCCCGGCGATGATGGGCAGCGACGCTACAAAATCGGCCAGATGGAGTTAAAGTAAAGAAGAAAAAGACGACTGTTCAAAAATATTCCCCCCCCCTATTGACAGAATTTTTATTTCTGGTATATTATAGGACATAATCAACCGCCACTGTAGCTCAATAGGCAGAGCACAGCTTTCGTAAAGCTGGGGTTAAGGGTTCGATTCCCCTCAGTGGCTTTTTTCGTAAATTAAAATCGTTAACGGATTCATGGCAAGGGGATGTTCTATGTTGGAGCAGGCCCCTCTTTGAGTTTAGGGACTTGTTAAGGAGGAGAAAGTCGCATGGCTTTGGGACAGGATTTCGATTTGAAACAGATGGTTCTGTTGAACTGTTCGTTTGGACCGCAGGAAATCGCACGCATCAACCGCTGCATTTCCTCGAAATACGCGAATTTCCGCATTTTTCACGAAGCGGTGAATGAGCTTGAATCTCACGAAGACGAACAGAGTCCGGCCGGCATGGTTCGCTTGGGGGTTTGTCTTTACCTGCTTGGCAAGTACCGCCGCAGTCTCACTGTTCTTCAACACGGTGACGGCGGAGCGCTCGCCCATTTCTATATGGCCAAAGACCAGTTCGCTTTGAAAAACTACGACGAAGCCGAAAAAGAATACACTCTCGCCCGTACGGCTGGTTACTCCGCTGACGACTGCGCTCTGGGGATCGTCGAAGCCCGACGTTCTGCCGGTAAAGTACAGGAAGCGCTCAACCTTCTCAACGAGCTGAGCGGCTCGGTCCAGCAAACGGCTGAATACCTGTATCAGCGTGGAATTACCGCAATGGTCAGCGGCGGTACCAGTGACGAAGTTGGCAACTGGTTCTCCCGCGCGGTCGATACGGACCCGATGCACCCCGGTGCGCTTTTTGGTCTTGCAATGGAAAATGATCGCCGTGGCAATGACGACGACGCTCTGGAACTTTATAAACGTGCTGCGGCACAGTTTCCGTCTCACGTTGGCTCTTTGATCAACCTCGGCATTATGTACGAGGACCGCGGTGAAAATGATTTGGCGGTCCAGTGCTACGAGCGTATTTTGGACGCTTACCCTGAAAATGAACGTGCGCGTTTGTATCTCAAAGACGCGCAGGCGTCGAGCCAGACTCAGGAAGATGTCGTCCCGCACAATCCGACGCAGCAGATCCTCCGCACGCGGGTCGCCGACTTCGAGCTTTCGGCCCGCGCCCGTAACTGCCTGCAGCAGATGGGTATCCAGACGCTTAATGACCTTTGCAGCTACACGGAAGCGGAGCTTCTTTCGAGCAAAAACTTTGGCGAAACGAGCCTCGAGGAAATCAAGCAGATGCTCGCGTCCCGCGGTCTCCAGTTGGGGCAAACGAGCGCCAAAACCTCGATCCAGGATCTGCCGGAAGTGGACAGCTCGATCGACATCGAAACGCTCAACAAACCGATCGCCTCGATGGGCTTTTCTGTTCGTGCGCGTAAGTGCATGAGCCGCAGCGGGATCACGACGCTGGGTGATTTGATTCGCAAAACGGCCGATGAGTTGCTCCAGTACAAGAACTTCGGTGTGACGAGTCTTGCGGAAGTCCGTGACAAACTCGAGACGTACGGCCTGCATTTGCACGGCGAGTGATGTCCACAGAGGAGGGGTTCTTCCGGAGAGTCCCTCCTCAAAGTTTTTTACTTCAGTGAATTAAACCTCGTTCGCCCCTGAAAACCTGAGAATCGATGAAAGTCAAGTTTGAATTACAGAATACCGACCCGACGACGAAAGCCCGGGCCGGGATTTTGCATACTCCCCATGGTGACGTTCCCTCGCCGATCTTCATGGCGGTCGGGACGGTCGGTTCGGTCAAGGGAATCGAGTTGGAACTTCTGGAAAAAACGGGCGTCCGGATCATTCTGGGCAATACCTACCATCTTGCCATTCGTCCGGGGGAGGAAATCATCCGGCGGCTTGGTGGTCTTCATAAATTCACCGGCTGGCGTGGTCCAATGTTGACGGACAGCGGAGGCTTTCAGGTCTTTTCGCTGGCCCAAAGAACCAAAATCACGGAGGAAGGCGCGAAATTCCAATCCCACATCGACGGCCGCGCAATGATGTTCAGCCCGGAACATTCGATCGAGATCCAGGAAGCGTTGGGGAGCGACATCGCGATGTGTATGGACCACGTTCTGGGCCTTCCAAACACGGACCAGAAAATTTACGATGCAATGTGCCGTACCGTCCGTTGGGCCAGACGCTGCAAAGATTTTGCCACACGTGAGGATCAGTCTCTCTTCGGAATCGTTCAGGGCGGCTTGAATCGGGATTTTCGTCTCGAATGCGTCGAGCGTCTGGCTGAGATGGATTTTGAGGGTTACGCGGTTGGCGGGTTAAGTGTTGGTGAACCCCCGGAGATGATGTACGCGACCATGGATTACACGGTCGAGGCGCTTCCCCAGGACAAACCCCGCTACCTGATGGGCGTCGGCACGCCGGGGGATATTCTGGAAGGAATTGCACGCGGGATCGATATGTTCGACTGTGTGATGCCGACCCGTAACGGGCGCAGGGCCATGGCCTTTACTTCACATGGTAAAGTGCGGCTTAGGAATTTTAAGTACCGCGATGATGAGCGCCCGCTTGAGGAGGACTGCCCGTGCCCGGCCTGTAAACGGAGCCGCGCGTATTTGCGTCACCTTTTTATTGCGGGCGAGATGTTGGGGCCGATTTTGCTCTCGATTCACAATATTACGTACTACGAACGACTTATAGCTCAGGCTCGTGAAGCGATTTTGGCTAATCGGTTTGAAGCGTTTAAGCGTGAGTGTTACGAAGGGTGGGCGGAAGAGAATGAATAATGAATAACGAATAATGAGGAGAATGAGTTCCAGCTCAAGCTGGTGATTTTTTTAATTCGAGGTTAAAGTCTTTCTTCTCATTATTCGTTATTCGTTATTTATTATTCATTTTGAAAAAATTTCCCATTTTTTCCACAAAAACCGCAAAAAAACCCCTAGTCCCCCTTGATGATTTTTCCATTTCGATTTATTATATGACATTTAATAAACGAATTTTTCCTTGAACCATTAAGACACAGGAAGAAATGATGAACACAATGCTTTTGTTGGCTCAGGCCAGTGACGCGTCTTCAACGGCCGCACCTGCATCCCAGAACCAATTACTTCAGTTGATTCTCTGGCTGGTCATTATTTTTGCTTTCATGTGGTTCTTCATGATCCTCCCCCAGCAGAGGGAACGCCGCCAGCGTCAGCAAATGTGGGATTCTATCAAGGTTTACGACAAAGTCGTGACCGCCGGAGGCATCCACGGTGTAGTGACGCAAATCAATAAGGACGATGGAACATTGACTCTGCGCATTGATGAAAGTAACAATACAAAAATCAAGCTGGAAATCAGCTGCGTCGCCATCGTTGAATCGTCGGACGACGATAAAAAAGAGTAATAAACCTGATAATTTAAAATAGTTCGTTTCAAAAAAGGATTTACGAATGATCGGATTGTTGATTTTCCTTGTACTGGTCGTGCTTCCGTTTGGACTCGCGGCCTACCTCTCGAGTTCGTGGAATATGCCGAACCATTTCTGGCGTTTTGGCTTGTCCCTGTTCGCACTTGCGCTTGGTCTCCTGGTTCTGTATCATAGTTATTCCAACAACTGGGAAAACGTGAAAAAAGGTATCGACCTCGCAGGCGGTACAATTCTTCACTACCAGATCATGGAGACGACCAACGTCGATTCCAATGAGCTTGCTTCCGCTTTGAAAAAGCGTATTGACCCGGACGGTATGGCCAACGTGACCATTCGTACGCTGGGTGTCAAGAAGGACCAGATCGAAATGATCATTCCGAATACGGATGAGTCCCAGGTCGATATGCTGAAACAGAAAATCGGGAAAATCGGTTCTCTTGAGTTCCGCATCACGGCCAATCACGCTGATAATCAGGACGTGATCACTTTTGCCGAAGGCAGCGAAGACGAGAAAATTTACCTCACCAACGACAAAACCAAGCCGGACGCCTGGTGGGTCCCGGTTCAGGTCGGAAACGAAGATAACTTCGTGAATAAAGACCTTTCCGACGTGGGCAAAACCACTCGCTATATCACTCGTTGGGTGAAGAGCAACCGCGGCTCTAACGGTCAGATCATCGACCCGAAGAAACCGGCTGTCGAAGTCCTGGTCGTCGGTGACTTGTGGGATGTGGAAGGCAAATACCTCTCCAACGCTTCGAGCGGAATCGAAAACAACGGTCAGCCGATCGTGCAGTTTTCCTTTAACGCGGACGGTGCCCGTCGTATGGGACATCTGACCGGTGAGAACTGCCCGGTTAAGGACCCAGGGGCTCCGGAAGGTCGCCGTACCCGTCAGCTTGGTATTATTCTGGATGGCTGCATCGTCAGCGCGCCGAGTATTCAGTCACGCATTTCTGATAATGGTCAGATTACGGGCATCAAAACCCGCGAGGAAGTGGATCTTCTGGTGGACGTCCTGAAAGCTGGCCGTCTGCCGGCTACGTTGAGTCCGGAACCGATCAGCGAAATGACGACCGGAGCCCAGCTCGGCGCTGATACGATCCAGCGTGCGCAGTACGCAATGTTCATCTCCATTTTGATCGTTATGGGGATCATGCTTTACTACTACCGTTTCTCCGGTGTGGTTGCGGTGATTTCCCTGATGTTGCTGGTTCTGCTTACGTTTACCTTCATGGTCCTGTTCAACGCGGCGTTTACCCTTCCTGGTCTTGCCGGTTTAGTCCTGACGATCGGTATGGTGGTGGACGCCAACATTCTGATTTACGAGCGTATGCGTGAAGAAACCGACCAGGGAAATGGTGTTGCGATTGCTGTCCGCAATGGTTTCAGTAAAGCTCTCACAGCTATTATTGACTCCAACATTACGACCGCGCTGGTCGGTGTGATTCTGTTTATGATTGGTACGGAAGAAATTCGTGGTTTTGCCATCATCCTTCTGGTTGGTATCGCGATTTCCATGTTCAGTATCATTTATGTTGGCCGAGGAATTTTCGATGCCGCCATCAAACTTGGCTTCCTGAAAGAAATCCGTATGCGCCGCATATTTAATAAGACTTCAATTCCTTTCATGAATTACGGCAAAAAAACCCTTGCGTTTGGTACCCTTTGCATGATCGCGTGTGTCCTGCTCGTGGTGGCTCGTACACACGGTGTTGCAGGTGCGTCTTCTCTGCTCGACATTGACTTCCTTGGCGGTATGAACGTTCAGGTCCTCTTTACCGAAGCGCAGGAAGGCGAAGACGCCATTCGTGCCGACCTTCGCAAACAGGACGAAAAATTCTCTGACGTTGTGGTCACGGACGTTACGCTCAAGACCGACGAAGCTCAGGGGTTGTTGAAGAGACGTTATAACATCATCACACCGATGCCCAAACAGGACGTCGTTGAAGGTGAAAGCGCTGAAAACGAAACGACCCGTGCAATCACGGAATTTAAAGAAGCGCTTAATAACGCTTTCCCGGGTAAAATCGCCACGCGCCAAATCGAGTTCGAGATCCTGCCCCCGGCCGCTGAACCCGCTGCAGAAACTCCGGCTCCGTTGGAAACCACCCCGGCTGAACCGGCCCCGGCTGCTGAAGCCGCTCCGGCCCCGGCTGAAGAACCCGCTCCGGCTCCGGCTGAAGAACCTGCTCCGGCTCCGGCTGAAGAACCTGCTCCGGCCCCGGCTGAAGAACCTGCTCCGGCTCCGGCCGAAGAACCCGCTCCGGCCCCGGCTGCTGAAGCCGCTCCGGCTCCGGCTGAAGAACCCGCTCCGGCCCCGGCTGAAGAACCTGCTCCGGCCCCGGCTGAAGAACCCGCTCCGGCTCCGGCTGAAGAACCCGCTCCGGCCCCGGCTGAAGAACCCGCTCCGGCTCCGGCCGAAGAATCCGCTCCGGCTCCGGCTGAAAATGCTACGACTTATTTCACGAGCCCGATGCATCAGATGCTTGTCCTGAACCTTCTGGCTCAGGCAGAACCCACACAGGAAGCTGCTCCGGAAGTCAATTACGAATCCATCCCGGCCGACATGATTTCCGTGAAAGTTACATTCCCGGCAGAGAAGCATAATTTTGACTACATGAAGAGTTTTGTGGAAGACCAGTTGAACAAGCAGGGTCTTGGTCATACGCCCTTCAAAGTCACGAACGTGGAAAAAACGGTCATGGTTTCTGCCGAGGAAGCGATCGATCGTGACGTTTGGCTCGTTCACGTCCAAATGAGTGCCGAAGACGCGCAGAAGTTCTTCAGCGCAATGAAAGAATCGATCGATAAAGAACTCCTCTTCCCGGCCGCGAGTACGGTCGGAAGCGCGGTCGCGAGCAACATGTGCTGGCAAGGTGCGGTCTCCATGATCGTGAGCCTCATCGGAATCATCGTTTACATTTGGTTCCGGTTCAAGAAGCTGAGCTTCGGTATCGCGTCCACGACGGGTTTGATTCATAACATCGGTATCGCGTTGATGCTGGTCGTTCTGAGCACCTGGACGGCTTCCTCGCTTGGATTCCTGCTCATTGACGATTTCAAGATCAGCCTGACACTTCTGGCGGCCTTCCTGACATTGATCGGTTACTCGCTGAACGATACGATCGTCGTGTTCGACCGTATTCGTGAGAACCGCGGAAAAGGTCAGCCGTTGACGAAGGAAATCATTAACAGCAGCTTGAACAGCACGTTGGCTCGTACGATCATGACCTCCATCACGACGTTCATCGTGGCTCTGGCTCTGTATATCTTCGGCGGCGAATCGATCCATGGCTTCGCGTTCGTGATGACGATCGGTGTTGTGGTCGGTACGTACTCCACGATTTTCATCGCCACTCCGATCCTTTACATGCTCGCCAATAAAGTCTTCAAAGACGACATGAGAGACGATGAGGAAGAAGCCTGATTTTTGTTTGACTCTTAGCTGAACAAAAGAAATGGAGAAAAGTCGGGAGAGGAATTGATTCCTTTCTCCTCTTTTCTCCTTTTTTTATCGAAAACGCTGCGTTTCCCCCCTCTTGACAAAAGTTTAATCTCTGGTACAATACGCATAACTAAAATGTGTTCTTTCGTTTGGAATGGATTTATGCATTTTCAAAATACGACATCCTTGCGGCTCAGGGGCGAAATACCTCTCCAGGTTTCTGTTCCTCTTTGTAATGGGAGGGATTTGTGACCACAGAGCCTCGTTCAATCACTTCGTTGGAAATACTACTGCGAGCCGTCTGGTTTTTCGTTTTAGTTTTTTTATTTCTGGTTGCGGTGAAACTTTTCGGTGACGCGGCCAAACATCTGACTGTTACGTATGAGGACGGCTGGAATTTTCTTCTTTCCAATCTCTCCAATCCATTCTTGAGTTTAGGTCTTGGAATATTCTTAACGGCCATCATGCAAAGTTCTTCCGCTACTACGAGCATCGCGGTCGCCATGACAGCATCAGGCACGCTCACGGTGGAACAGGCTGTCCCATTCGTGATGGGCGCGAATATTGGAACCTCCGTCACGAGTACCATCGTGGCAATGGGCTGTATCAACAATAAAAAAACATTTAGCAAAGCATACAGTGCGGGAGCGCTTCAGGATTCGTTCAATCTCATGACCACTGCGGTTTTGCTTCCGTTGGAAATCAGTTTTCACGTTTTAAGTCGGCTGGCGAGGTTCATCGTTGGTTTCCTGCCGATCGGAACGGGGGTTTCGACGGGTGAAAGCTGGAACCCGCTTCCGTGGCTCGTTAATCTTCCGGTAAAATTCATTCACGAGACACTTTGCGAGCGGGCGCTTCAGCTTGTTCCCACTGTGACCGCTGGCGTGATGATGATCCTTGGGTTGGGCATCCTGTTTGTTTCGTTGATTTACATCACGAAAAATATGAAGGTTCTGATGGCCGACCGGATCGAAGAGCTTTTGAACCGGGTACTTTCCAAAAACGGTCTGCTTGGAATCGTGATTGGAATCGTGGTTACGATGATCATTCAGTCATCAAGCATCACGACCTCGCTTTTGGTTCCTCTCGTCGCGTCAGGTATTTTGAAGCTGGAAGTGATTTATCCGATTTTAATCGGTGCGAACATTGGAACGACGATCACGGCTCTGCTTGCTGCAATGGCGTACTCCGGAGCTGGTGCCACAGCGGGTTTGACACTTGCTTTGGTTCATTTTCTGTTTAATGCAAGTGGTGGACTGATTTTCTATCCACTGCCCTGGATGCGCTGGCCGATTCGTTGGGCGAAATTCCTCTCGAATCTTGCGGCTCGTAACCGCTGGTACGTGATTGCGTGGGTTTTCCTTGTGTTCATCATTTTGCCGCTGGCCGGATTCCTGATTTTTAATTAACATCCACGCCTGGGAAACTTAAAAGAGCGTGTACATCCCCCTGCGGTGACGACGTATCCTGCATCGTCACTAATTCGTAATTCTATAAATTCTTAATTCATAGTTAAAAGACGACGCTGGAAGCGTCGTCCCCGTACTTCGACCGCCAGATCCCCTCCTGTGCCGGGAAGTGGCTCAATTTCATCCAAATCGTTCTTGGAAAGCCTTGATTTACGTTGACAAAAAAAACGGGGACGACACGAAAATACCGTCCCCGCTTTCACGATCATTGGAGAAATTCCGATTTTCTCTTTTTTACTCTGCCGGAGCAGGTTCAGCCGGCGCAGCCTCAGTAGGAGCGGCCTCTTCCACCGGAGCAGCTTCTTCCACCGGAGCGGCTTCTTCCACCGGAGCGGCTTCTTCCACCGGAGCGGCTTCTTCCACCGGAGCAGGTTCAGCCGGGGCGGTAACGGCCGGTTTCGCCATGTTCTTCATGATCGGGGCGACCACTTTCGTCTTGATCGCGATCACGGCGCCGATGATCGAAACGACCAATGCGACGACCAGGATGAGGTTAAACAGCGCATGGAGCGGGCCACGGCCAACATCGTCGCCAAGGTACGATTTTTTGTTGCTCATGATCAGGAAGATCAGATACGCGACCGGGAGCATCGTGAAGCAGATCGCACTTGCAAAGACCGGGAACCAGAACGGAAGCTGGATCATGACGCCCGCCACGCCGATCACCGGAAGCAGGGCGCAGATGCGGAACGACCATTTCGTGTACTTGATCCCGCACATTTCGGGGAGGGTGAAACCGCAGACGACCATGTGGGCGGAAATCGCGCCGCAGGTCATTCCGATCAGACCCAGGTCAAAAATGACGCGGCCAGCCGGACCGATCAGGTCCACAAGCACTTTCGAGGCTTCAAGCGGTTTCAGACCATCGCGCAGGGTATCGCCGGCGTAAACACCACCGACCGTCATGCCGACCATAATGAGCGACGTGACCAGCACGAACGGGATGAACATCGACATTCCGAGGTCCCACTTCGCCAGCGTGCGGTGATGGGGACCCCAGCCTTTCGCCAACAGGGAATACGGATAAAGGAACGTCATGTTGATCCCGACCGCCGCGCCGAGCATGCCGAGCACGAGGATCAGGTTGTTCCCGTCGTGAAGCAGCGGACCAGCGTCCAGACCAAGGAAGCCGCGGCCCATGGCGGTCCAGTCGATCCGGCCGAAATTGCAAACGACGACCGCGCCGAAAGAGAGGATCACAAGGAAAATGATCAGACGCAGGAAGTTTTCGTAGATCTTGATCCCGGTTCGGCTTCCGCCGTAGCTCCAGACCGTAATGATATTGATCAGAAGAATGACCACGCCCGTGCAGATGGCGAGGATCTTGGCGGCACTGGCCGAAAGTTCCGTCGCACCCGTTGCGGCCATCGCGAGGTCTTTCACCGCGCCGGCGGCCAGCCCGTACTGCGGGAAGTGCCAGATCACCGAGGCTGAAATCGTTCCGAGCGCCCAGAGGAAGACAAGCAGCGGACCGAAGAAGCCCAGCTCTTTGGAAAACGCTTTGTACGGTTTTTCCTGTTTTGTGAGCACGACTTTGCTCAGTGCGGCAAGCATGCAGACGCCGAGGAACATCGCCAGCGGCTGGACCCAGAGCAGTTTATAACCGAAGGACGCACCGGCGACAACGCTGGCCGCGGCGCTCCCGGCTCCCAGCGTCATGGCGCTCTGGAGGAGACCCGGGCCGGAGCGTTTGATATACCCGCCGACTTTTTTGAAGAATGGACTGTGGTCCAGCTCGTTCAGGGAGTCAATTTCCGCCTGAAGTTTTGCCGGATCCCATTTCGCGGTCATGGGAAGACCTTTGCTTTCGTCTTGTGACATAAATTCTCCTTGAGAGGATTTGATTGAGTGTCAGGGATCAGGAAAAATTGGGACTCAAATGTTTTTCCCAAAAACCTTTTATCATTTATAATCGTTTATTTTACCTCAATTTCAGAAAATTTCAACACTTTATTTTCTTTTCCGGCAAAAATTCCAAATATTTTCAGAATTTTAGGGGAAATTTATTGACAAAAGAAGGGATCGGCGTATAATAGAGGAATGAAAGTTTAAAATAAGAGAATGAAGGGAACCATTTATGAAAGTTAAAGTATTTGCCCTGTGCCTTGCGCTTTTATTCGGAACGCCGTTTGCATCCGCGGCCGTCTGGCAGACCTCGGGAAGTGGTAACTGGTCTGACGGCGTGAACTGGGACGGTACCGTCCCCAATGCGGAAGGCGCCGTTGCGGACTTCACGTCCAGCGCCCTAACCGCCGCGGGAACCGTCACGCTCGGTTCGGACATCACGATCGGCTCGCTGCAAACCGGCACGGCCGCGGCCAAAACCTGGACTTTTACCGGTTCCACTCTCACGATGAATAACGGGTCTGAAAACGCCGCAATCACGGTGGCCTCCGGCGCGACCACGGTCATTAATTCCGCTCTTTCCAGCGCTGGCACCGTGGCGGTTTCCGGCGGCGGGACCCTGCAGGTCTCGAATGCTTCCGGCGTTCAGGGCTGGTCTGTTACGGGCACGGTCCTCGAGGACGTGGTTGATGCGACCACCGGAAGCCTTGGCTCCGGGACCATCTATTTGAATGATGGCGCAACTCTGAAATCCGTTGGCGGCAAACGCCGCGCCTACTCGAACCCGATCGTTTTTTCCGGGAACACGACGCTTCATTCGCAGGGCTTGACCCTGAACGGCCAGCTCTCCGGCACGGGCACGATCTCTTTCACCGGCGGCTGGAATATGCCCATCGCGAAGAATAATAGCGAAACGCTCTCCGCCGACTGGCTCGTCAAGCAGGATTTTCTTCAACCTACCGTGAACGGCGCGCTCGGCACGGGAAAAGTCACCATTCAGGCCAACGGCCTGGCGGCTGGCATCATTGGCGGCGGCTCTTTGACCGAGATTTCCAATCCAATCGAGGTTCGCTCTGCGATCAACTTCCTGGTCGGGAACCGGTCTGTTATTACGCTCACTGGTCCCCTGACGGGTACCGCGAACATCGAAATGCGGTCGAACCAGTACGGCATTGCTTCTGTGACGAATCTGCAGGGAGACGGCCACGCCTTCAGCGGCAACTGGAACATGCACCAGAATTACATTAATAGCGGCGCCCTGGCGGCGGTTTATACGGTCACGACGAACAACACGAACGCCGAGAAGCAGGACGGCGGCGACTCCCGGTTCGGAACCGGCGAGATTCACATGGGGCGCGTCATCGTTTCGCCTTTTGCCGGTACGAACGCCTTCATTCACAATAATATTTTCTTCGACCTGGACACGGCCGCCACGAATCTGGACGGCAAAATCGCGACGTTCAACATTCCGGCCAGCAGTACACTGACCCTCACCGGCCAGCTTTCCGGCACGTTCCCCTACACGGTTACGGGCGCGAACCGGGATTCCAGCGTGTTCCGGCTCACCGGCACCAACTCGACTTCCGGGAACGTTTCGGTCAGCGACGCGACAGTCGAATTTAACAACGCATCCGTTTTCGGTACGTCGAAGGTCACGCTTGATAACGTGACGATCTACCAGTGCGGTACGTCGGCCGTGAATCTCCCGACTGATATTGAGGCGGCGGGAGATGTTACGATCAAAATGCAAGGCTGGGAAAGCGGCAAAAACGGCGGCCTCACCCTCTCGGGTAAACTGACCGGTTCCGGGTCCATCATACGCAGCGGCGGGAACTATGAACTTCGGCTGGATGGCGACAACACCGGCTTATCGGGCGACTGGCACCTGAATACGGACGTGGTGTTTACCTCGAATACCGCTCACTACGACTACAACGGGACGGATACCCGTTTCGGCTCCGGCGTCATTTACGTTCAGGGCGGCGGGATCAGTACGGGCAACACGGAAACGTTCATCGACAATAATATTATCGCAACGGGCCAGTTCCTTATGCGCGGCACGAAACAGACGTACCGCGGCATCGTCTCCCTGAATAACAGCACGCTGACACGGAACTCGACGGTCCCGACGCTTCGTTTCGAGAATCAGCTCATGGGCAACGGCTCGATCAACTTCACAACGACACTCGGCTCCGGCGCTGTCATGTCTCCGGGCGACCTTTGGAATGCGGATAATACCATTACAAAGGGGCTCGGAACCATCACGATCACCGAAAACGGTACGCTCGCCCTGGAAGACGGCTCGATCCTGAATTTCGACGTCGCGAGCAAAACTTCCTACGACCAGATCGTTTTCGCGGCCGCCACGACGCTTGACCTCGATGGGGCGACGGTCAACCTGAACTTTACGGAAGATTTCGACCCGACAGATATAGGGATTGGGGACACGCTCACCCTTTTCGGCACGAACACGACGCTGCAAACGGACGGAGCTGCATTGCGGTACAACGTTTCCCAGCTCCCGGAAACGGCGCAGTGGATGCGCTTCATGTTGGTCCCGCAGGGAGTTCAGGTCGTGGACGGGAATTCTGTCCCGGAGCCGGCTGCGTGGGTTTTGCTCCTCCTCGGTGGCGGGCTTTTGGCCGCTTTTGCGCGTTCAGGGAAAAATAAAAAATAAAACAATTAAGAGTAATACTTCATTTTTATAAAGAGGTTTTCCATGGCAGTGCAGTGGTACTACAAAATGGCCGGCAAAGAGATTGGCCCTTTTACCTCGCAAGAGCTGAAACAGTTGGCGGATGAAAAGCGTATTACGCCGAATGATCCGGTTCGCCGTGACACGGACAAAGAATGGACACTCGCCAAAAATGTGAAGGGACTTTTCCCAACCGCTGCGATTCCGATGGGAGTCGCTGTTCCGGTTCCACCCAAGGAGCCGCCGGTCGTCGTTCCAACCGTAAAGGACCCGCCTGTCGTTGTTCCTACCGCGAAAAAAATCCCTACGCCGCCGCTCCCCAAAACCGTTCAGGAGAAAAAGGAAGAGCCGGAGCCTGAAACGTTTGATTTCGGATTTGATTCTTCCGTTTCCCATGGAACGAAGTCTGGAAAAACCTCGTCCGTCAAACGCCCAGCCACGAAGTTGGGGGCAAAAACCGCTTCGAAAAAGGGTGCGGCAGAAGACGGGGAAGAAACCGAAAAGAAACCTCTGTCCAAGAAGGAAATTCAGAAGCGGAATTTTATGATCATCGGGATCGCGACCGGCGCGGTCATTGTTCTGGCGGTTCTGATTTTGGTCATTGTCTCCTGCAAAGGTTCCTCCAAGCCAAAGGTCACCGATGAAAACGCGGTTGCCGAGGAAGATGTTCTGACCGATGAAACGGCGGAAACTTCCGATGACGAAAAGGCGGAAAGTGACACCCAGTCCGACGAGGAGGACGGCGATAAAAACGCTGATGAAGAAGTAAAAGCCGCTGAGGAAAATGGGATCCCGACCGAATATGCGCAAGATGGATACAAAACCCCGTACGTCGATGGGAAGTGGCAGTCCTGCACATTCGGAAGTGCGAAGGTCTTCATCCGGAAAATCAAAAACGCCAAACTCAGCGATATGAATCCGAATACGCGGTCCCCGAAAAAGGACACCGAGTTCTGCTTCATCAAAATTGAGGTGGAAAACGTGAACGGCGACGGGATCCTGCTCGATGTTCCGGGCTGGGGCGCAAAGGGAGCTGCCGGTGTGAAGCTTTTCGCCGGTAAAAACCAGTACAAAACCCAGCGCTTTGAAGTTCCGGACCAAGCCGACAAAGACATGCAGGTCGATGTGGGCGAAAAATTCACCGACGTGCTGATCTTTAACCCGCCGAGACTCGAATCCATCGAGGCGCTGCGTCTGGAGCTTCCACCTCTTGCGCAGGGTGATTCAGCTTGCAAACTTTACCTTCCGAAAGAAATGTTCCAGAAAAAGGCCAAACCGGCCGAGGGCGAAGACGAGGAGGCTTCCGGGGACGGTGAAGAAAAAGCCAAAGCAGAAGGCGAAGAATCCGGTGACGCTGAAAACGCGAAAGATTCGAAGAACGATCAGCAGAACGAAAAACCTGCCGAAAATAAAGAACCCAGTGCGTTGGATGATGACACACTGAATGATAAATCGGAAGTTCAAAAGCCTGCCGCATCTTCAAAGGACGACGATGAACTGGGTCGCGCTTCCGAGGAAAAGATCGACATTTTAAACGATCCAAGCCTGGATTTTTAGGTCGTTTTTATGTACTTTGGCTTCAACACAAACGGGTTGGCTCACCATGCGTTTGAGGACGCGGTGAGCCTTCTTTCGCAAATCGGCTACGAGGGAATCGCGATTACGCTCGACCACGACCTGCTCGCCCGGCGGGACGGTGATTTTTTCTGGCGTGTGCCGCTGGCGGAGCTCCAGGAAACCGTTCGGTGCAGTGGTTTGCGGAGCGTGGTGGAAACCGGCGCGCGGTTCCTGCTGGACCCGTGGAAGAAGCACGTGCCGAACCTTCTCGACCCAGCCCCGGCCCAGCGGGCCTTGCGGCAGAAATTTTACGCCCGGGCCGTCGAACTGGCACAGGCTCTGGGAAGTGACTGTGTTTCCATCTGGTCGGGAACCCCTCTCGCTTCGGAGTTGGAAACCGTTTTGATGGCGCGTTTGGTTGAGGAACTGAAAAAGCTGGTCGATTTTGCCGGTGAGCGGGGCGTGAAAATCGCGTTTGAACCGGAGCCGGGGATGTTCATCGCGACGATGGACCAGTTCGAGCGGCTTCTGGATTCGGCACCCGAAAAACTTCGTCTTACGCTGGACGTTGGGCATTTATTCTGCCAGAACGAGCCGATCCCGTTTTACGTTCAGCGTCACGCCGGGCGGTTGGTGAATATTCACTTCGACGATGCGCGGCGCGGTGTTCACGAGCACCTTTTTCCGGGAGAGGGTGAAGTCGATTTTGAGGAGTTTTTCTCGGCTTTGCGTACCATCTCTTATTCCGGAGGCGTCTTCGCGGAACTGAGCCGCCACAGCGCGACGGGAGCCGAAACCGCGCAGAAGGTTTTTGCTTTTCTGACGAAATTTAAAGATTAGGTCTTTACTCCAGCGGCGCGGGTTTTTCACCACCCATCGGAATTCGCGGCGGGTTTCCTCCTCCCCCCATCGGAATTGAAGGTAGATTCCCACCACCCATGGGTGGAAGCGGCGCCAACCTGCCTTTATCCCGGACGGACTCCGGAGCCGGCTCTTTCGGTTCCTCCGCATTCATCACAGGTTTTTCTTCTTTGGGAATGGGATGAATCTCTTCCTCCGCAGGCACTTCGTCATCCGGACGAGCCAGACGTTCTTTGGAGCGCAGAGAACCGGATCCGCTGTCGATCAGCATTAAGCCGGCCCAGAAGAGCGGGTGGGAAGCGGGGATCAGCTCGATCTCGTCACTCTTACCGATGCGCGGTTCGGACTGGATGGAAACGTCACCCGCACTGAACTTCAGGACAGCACGCCTCCATGCGTCCGCAGACGTTTCGGTCGTGGGAAGCTGGGCGTTGAAAAGAGCCGCGAGTTTCCAGGGGGAATCCCCTTCCAGACGCCAGCGTGGAAGGACGATCGTATCCGCGCCATTCGCAAGAAACGCCATGCTGGTGAGGAAAAGCTCCTGACCCGGGACGAACACCGACACTTTGTTTTTCCTGGAAGTTTTTTTCGCCAATTCCTCGCACCGGGTACGCATTCCGCCCAGAACGATCAGACGCGGCGACCCGGATGGAAGGAGGAACCAGTAACCGAGTGAGCCTTCCCTGGATGTGCGGTCCAATGCCATCGGGAAGATCCCGTAGGAGTCCCCCTCGGTGTTTTTCAAATCATCGAAGACGAACATTTTGTCGAATTCCGGCGCGAAAACGGACGAACCAGTCCCTGGCGTGCCGGGCTGGATCCCGCCGAAACTTTTTTCTTCAAAAAGAACCGGGCGCTCAAGCGTTTTTTCGAGCCGATCCACAGATTTCTCGTTGGGTGTGTTCTTTCCCGCAACGATGATCGAGTACGGTGACTTGGGGTACTGCGTTTTCTTCCAGGGGGTCGCGAGGGAAGCCATCGGAGCGTAGCGGATCGAAAATTGGGAAATCGTTGACCTTGCACCTTTCGCAGTCTGAATTTGCAGAGCCTCAAAAGGCAAGTACCACATAAAACGGTCCGGCACGATGACGAGTGACGAAAAGTCGGCACTGGCGAAATTGGCCTGCGAGTTTTTCGTCAGGTCGGCCATGACACGCTGGGAACTTTTTTGCCAGTTATTTTCCTGAAAGTTTTTGGCGGGTATGGTTCCGCCGCCTAATCCAATTTCCCGGAGCATCGACGCAAAATTCGTCTGGAGCGACGTCAAAAGATTCGTCCCGGCTTTGTTTTTACGGGAACTGCCGGAACCGGAGCCGGAATCGTAAATCTTCCACATCGCCATGCGTTCATTGTTCATCAGGAAGAAAAACATTTGATTGCGGGCGGCGAAACTGACAAGCAGGGCTTCCCCTTTCGGAAGTGACGCCTGAATTTCCTTGCACGTCCGAACTTTGGGGAACAAAATCTCGATCACGCGCCGATCCAGGGCCATGGACATAAGAATCGACTCCTGCATCCGGGAAAGCTCTGCGATCTGCTTTAGCGCATCGGCGAGTTCCCGCTGCTCACTTTTCTGGCCTGCGGTGACCGGAAGGCTCATTTTTCGGATTTGGATCTGGAGGTCCTGCACTTTTTTCGAGCAGTTTTCAAACGCTGGATACTCCGTTAAAATGTCGCGTTTTCTCTGGGCCTGCGTGACAGTCAGGTCCTTTTCAGGGCCCACCAGCAGAAGCCGCAAAGCGTGCACACGTCCGCCGAGGTCGAGCGTTTGGAGAAAAGCCGCCTTCCGCGCCCGTTCGGAGATTTCAAGCGCGTCTTCTTTCTTTTCCATGTCGATGGCACAGAGGAAGAAGTTTTCCCACGTTCCAGATCGGGGCGTGACAGTGGCGCTCATGGCCTCGATGGGATTCAGTGCCCAGTCCAAAGCCGTGGGTTCACGCAGAAGCAGGGAATAAAGTTCCAGCGCTTTTCGTGTGGTCGTTTGGCCGTTCAGCAGGAGAGCGTCCACCTGGTTGATCTGGAAATTCCAGATTCCTCCGAAACTCATAAATTCCATGGAACTCCCGAGGAAGCCGTAACCGTTGGCCTGAGACGCAGGGGCCGGATTCTGGAACGCGATCCGGGCTTTATGGAAATTGATGGAGGAACCGAGCCGGCCTTTCAGAACGTACTGGTCGGGCTTTCCCACCGCTTTTTCTGCCAAAAGCAGGCAATCTGCCGCGGGTTTGAGCTGGCGCAGACGAAGGAAATCATCCGCCGCCGCTGTCTGAAGTGTCGCAAAAAGGAGCGCGAGTTTCTTGATTTTCGCCCATTCGGCGGCCGGGGCGAGCGGTGGGCAGATCATCTGCGGATTCCGGAGACAGTAAGCGGTTTCCAGCCCCTCGAACGCTTCCGTCATGCCTTCCACATCCTCGTAATAAAACGCAATCGTAGCGGCTTCGAGGAAATAATTATACGCTTTTTCGTACTTGGCGATTTTCATTTGGAGTTTGCCGAGTTCGATATACGCAATGACGCTCAGCGGATGGGCGCTTCCATTGATCAGCGCTCCTTTTTGAAGAGCCATGGCCGCCTCGTCAGTTTTTCCGACAGCCAGGTAGCCAAGCCCCAACTCAATGTCGAGCCAAGCCTGGAACCAGGTCCCGGCCAGTGCGCGTTGAACGAGTGAGGTTTTGGTGACGAATTGGCCGTTCAGCTCGTCACCCGCTCCCAGAGGTCCGAGGAGTTCCGCACGGCGGCGCATGGCAAGCATCGTGCAGCGTGCGATTTCTACCCCACGAATCGGTTTCAACTGTGGCGCCATCGCGACCCCACCGGTCCGGTATTTGTCCGCGTAGTTCAAATCGCCGAAAAGGATCGGGAATTTGCTCGGAACATTCAGAAGTCTGCGCCCGGGATTCGGATCACCCCAAGGAATGGGTTTCAACGTAAACGCGCTGGGATTCGGAAGATTCTGAACGTTTGCAAGCCAGTTGGAGTACTGGATCGAAATGCGGATCGCCGTGTTAAAATTCTCCAGAGCTGAGCCGTACTGCCCAAGCTGGTACTGCGATTCCCCCAGCATGGCCGCGTAGCAAATGGAGTCGAGCCAGCGTTCCGTCGCGATTTTGAAGCCGGTATTCAGTTCCTTCGCAAACTGTTTTTGCGCGTCCAGAGTTCTGCCATCGCGCAGAAGATTAATTCCCCAGTCATAATTGGCGTTCGGGATCGCCTGCTCTTGAGCTGACACTGAAACCGAAATCAGAATCAAAATCAGGAGCGGCAACAGGGCACGACAGAAAACGGGAAAACGGAATCGCATGGTTTTCTCCTTAAAATCTCGAAAGGAAAGAATACGTCAAAAAGACGGAAAACCAGAAAAATAGTTTTCCGTCTCTTTTGTTTTTCGACCGATTTTTCAGAATACTTGCGAAAAAGGGTGCAGTTTCCTTAAAGAAGCGTCACGCCAGCATCGGCGTATTCTTTGATCATTGCATCGGGCCAAATCCCTACCGCGACCTCGCCGATGTGGCAGCAGCGAAGCATAAACATGCAAAGGCGCGACTGGCCGATCCCGCCGCCCATCGTCTGCGGAAGTTCGCCGTTGAGGAGCATCTGGTGGAACGGGAGTTTGGCGCGTTCCTCGCAGCCGCGAATTTTTAACTGGCGCAAAAGCGTTTCCGGATTGACTCGGATCCCCATCGACGAAAGCTCGAAAGCGCGGCCCAGGACCGGGTTCCAGACCACGATGTCACCGTTCAAGCCGATCCCGCCGTCTTCGCGTGGCGTCGTCCAGTCGTCATAGTCCGGCGCACGACCATCGTGGATCGTACCGTCGGGAAGTTCGCCGCCGATCCCGATCACGAAAATGGCTCCGTACTTTTTACAATATTCCGATTCACGTTCAAGCGGGGTTTTGTCGGGGAATTGCTTGCACATTTCGGCCGAGGAGACGAACGTGATCTCTTTGGGAAGGACCGGCGTGATACCCGGGACGATCGACGCGGCAAACTGCTCCGTTTCATAGATCGTGGCGTAAATCTGGCGAACGGTTTCCTTCAGCGTTTCGACGTTTCGGTCTTCAGGGCGGATCACTTTGCACCAGTCCCACTGGTCCACGTACAAACTGTGGAGGCAGTCGAGCGTTTCGTCGGGCCGGATCGCGTTCATGTCGGTGTAAAGGCCCTCGCCCGGCTGGAAATCGTACCGTTTCAGGGCGAAACGCTTCCACTTGGCGAGCGACTGGACCATTTCCGCGTCGGAATCCGCCTGTTTCACGTGAAAAGAAACCGGTTTTTCTACGCCGTTCAGGTCGTCATTCAGGCCCGTATTGCTGCGAACGAAAAGCGGGGCGGTGACTCTCTGGAGTCGAACATTCCGGGAGAGCTCGGTCTCGAAATGATCCTTCAGCTGCTTGATGGCGTGTTCGGTTTCGCGCAGTGAGAGCAGAGGTTTATATCCTGCGGGAATAGTCATGATTTTCCTCCTGAATGATTTCTGAATTTTGGAATAATTACAGGGTTTCCAAACAAAAACGGCACTTCCTGAAGTCGCGAATGAGGACTCCTGGAAGCGCCGTCGCTTCAATTAATTAAAGTATAGCGAATTCTCCCGTTTTGTCAAGTGGGGAATGAAAATTTTCCAAAAAGTTTTCCGGAAAACTTGACTTTTTTTCCCGCTGTGCTATAATGCGGAACGTAATGCGATTTTCTCCCGGGTTCGGGGACGACGCTTCCAGTGTCGTTTCAAAATCCATAATTTGTGGGGACGACGCTTCCAGTGTCGTTTCAAAATCCAAAATTTGTGGGGACGACGCTTCCAGTGTCGTTAAAACAGGAATCGATTTTAATATTGAACGCTTTGGACGACGCTGGAAGCGTCGTCCCCGTATGGTTTATCATGAAACTTTTTTTTTCCGCGGGCGAGCCGAGCGGTGACGTTCACGGCGCCAATCTGATCCAGGCTCTGCGCGAGCTGGACCCGACCGTCCAGTGCGTCGGTTTTGGAGGGCCGCGCATGAAGGACGCCGGTCTGGACCCGATTTTCGACCTCACGACGCTCGCCGTCATGTGGGTCTCGGAGGTCCTGAAGCAGCTGCGGAAGTTCTTCGCGCTGGCGGATCAGGCGGAGGAAATGTTTCGGTCGGACCCGCCGGACGCCGTGATCCTGATCGACTACCCCGGCTTTAACTGGCACATCGCGAAGAGGGCGAAGCGGCACGGGATCCCGGTTTTTTATTACTCTCCGCCCCAGATCTGGGCGTGGAAGCAGGGCCGCGTGAAAAAAATGCGCCGCCTGATCGACCACGTTTTCAGTGGTCTGCCGTTTGAAACGGACTGGCTCGCGAAGCACGGCGTTTCGGTCGAGTACGTCGGCCACCCGTTTTTCGATGAAGTGCGGAATTACCCGCAGAGTTCCGAAACGCTCGAGCGTCTGCGCGGGCTTAACCCTTTGGTCGGGCTTCTTCCCGGCTCGCGGACGGGCGAGGTCCAGCGGAATTTCCCGATTTTCTGGAACGCGGTCCAAAAAATCCAGCGGGAGCGGCCGGACGTGCATTTTGCCGTGGCGGCGTTTCGGGACGAGCACGCGGCGTGGATCCGCGATTTTCTCGAAAATCAGGACGAAAAACTTCCGAATATTGAGGTCCTGACGCGCCAAACGCCGGAGATCATCCAGACCGCCGACTGCTGCCTGAGCGTTTCGGGGAGCGTCTCGCTGGAACTCCTGCACCACGCGGTCCCGACGGTCATTTCGTACCGCGTGGGCCGGGTCGGCTGGTGGCTCCAATACTGGTTCCGCCGGGTCCGGTTCATCACGCTGGTGAATCTTCTGACGCTCGAAAACCCCTTCCGCCGGCCCAATCCCGAGTTCCGCCCGGGGTCGGACGATGCGCGGGACGCGATTTTTCCGGAGTATTTGACGTACTGCGACCGGAGCGACTGGATCGCGGCGGACCTTCTGCGCTGGCTCCAGGACCCATCTGCCCGGGACGAGTGCACGGCACGGCTGGCGGCACTCCGCGAGAAATTCGGCCAGCCAGGAGCGGCGAGGAAAACGGCGGAGAAAATTCTGGCCGCGCTGGGAACCAAAAAGGATTGATTTTATGCCGGATTCCACGATTTACCTGCGAGTCATCGACGCCTCGGCCAATCGGGCCTGCGAGGCGCTGCGCGTCATTGAGGATTTCGTCCGTTTCGTTCAGGACGATCCGTTCCTGGTCGAAAATCTGAAGACCCTGCGCCACCGGCTGGTTCAGAACGTCCTGAAATTCCCGATGCCCGAGCGGCTGGCGTACCGGGAGACCGAGGCGGACGTCGGAACGCGGATCGAGACGAAAACCGAGTTCAGCCGCTCGTCGCTCCAGGCCGTTCTGGACGCCAATTTCTCGCGGCTTCAGGAATCTCTGCGTTCGCTCGAGGAGTTCAGCAAACTGACCCAGCCCGAGGCCGCGCGGGAGTTTGAGCAGATGCGTTACGCATCATACACGCTGCAGCGGGTGGTTTTTTTCACCGTGACGAAAGACTCACCGCTGCGCCGGCTGGGATCGAAAACGCTCCGGGCCGCGGAGCAGGGCGTTTGGTTCGCCGGAACTCTGAAATTCACCTCGGACCCGCAGCGGGCACAGGAGCCGGAATTTGCGGGATTTTTGCGGGTTTCGCCGGCTTCGGAGACGGTCAAAAACGTCCGAAATCAGCTCGGGGCGGAAAAACTCATCGGCGTGTGCGCCGCATCGGTTGAGGAGGCCCGCGCCGCTTTGCTCGACGGGATCGACTTCCTCGCCGCCGCAGACGAAGCCTTGGCCCACGAACTGGAACGCCTCACGACCCTGCCGGTTTTGATTTTTGGGTGAGGAACCGAAGGGACCACCCCAAGGGTCACGTCCAGCCCGCTGCAAACTCCAGCGATTATAGGCCCCGCGGCTTGGGGCGTTCCCGGAGGGACTGATTTTCGCGTGCGCTGGATTTGGGAGTTTTTCTTTTCTGGTTTAATCCCCCCCTTGCGCAACCGCCGGGCATTTGCTAAAATAAAGAAAAACCCACCCGATTCTTAATTTTTCAGGAGATTTTTATGAACAGACGCGATTTTCTTGCCGCCTCCGCACTGGGCTGCGCGGCCAGCTGCCTTCCGTTGACGAGCCGCGCACAGACGGCCGAAGAGCTTCCCCCGCCGGGCGTTCCTCAGGTTCGCCCCAATCCCCACGCGAAAATCACCCAGTTGACCCACGGCCCGCTTTACCACTGGGGAGCCTACTACGACCAGCTTCATTTTGACCCGACCGACCGCCTCGTGACGGGGCTGGAAGTCGGTTTCCATCACCGCTCGCCGCTCCCCACCGACCGGATCAACGTCGGGCTGATCGACCTGCACGACAATAATAAGTGGACGCAGATCGGGACCTCCTACGCCTGGAACTGGCAGCAGGGGCCGATGTTCCAGTGGATCCCCGGCCGGACGACCTGGGAAGACGCCGAGGTGATCTGGAACGACCGGAACGAGGACTCGTTCTTTGCGCACGTCTATTCGCCGAGCACGGGCAAGTACCGCGAACTGCCGCACGCCGTGTACGTGATCGCCCCGAACGGGGAGTACGCCCTCTTCCCCGACTTCGCGCGTCTGAACGACACACGCCCCGGTTACGGCTACTGCGGTCTGCCGGACCCAAACGCGGACGTCGCCTCCCCGACCAATGCCGGCATCTGGCGCATGGATCTGAGGACCGGCGAGACGAAGCTCCTCTTCTCGTTCCGGGACGTGGCGGACATCGTGCCGGAGGGCGGGTACTCGAAGGGGGCGAAACACTGGTTCAACCACATTCTGATCGCGCCCGACTCGAAACGTTTCCTCTTCCTGCACCGCTGGAGGGGCGAGGAGGAAAAGAGTTACTGGAAGACCCGCCTGATGACGGTCAACGCGGACGGCACCGATTTGTACGTTCTGAACCCGTACAACATGACGTCGCACCTGGTCTGGCGTGACCCGACGCACATCATCGCGTACGCCCGCCGCCCGAGCCACGGCGACCGGTTTTACGTCTTCGAGGACAAAACCCAGAACACCACGCCGGTCGGGTACGACATCATGAAGGTCGATGGCCACGTTTCCTACCTGCCGCACACGAATCAGCAGTGGATCCTGAACGATACGTACCCGGACAAGGAGCGGTACCAGCACCCGTTCATCTTCCATCTTCCGACGGAGACGAAGATCCCGCTCGGCGATTTCTACCAGGCGAGGATCTTCAACGGCGAGTGGCGCTGCGACCTTCACCCGCGTGCAAGCCGGGACGGTCGGAAAGTGCTGATCGACTCGGCGCATAACGGCGGCCGCCAGATCTACATGATCGACCTGAGCGAGTATGATGAGTGGCTGAGCTAAGGGAAACAATGTTGGAAACGCCGTTTCCAATTATGAATTAGAATTATGAATCAGGGACGATACTTCCAGTGTCATAAAAAAAACTTTTTTCAGATGACGCTGGAAGACTCGTTCCCAAAATCATCATCTACAGGAAGGCAAAAATCATGAAAGACGAAACCAACGAACTCCCAACTTCTCTGGAACTCAAAAGCAATCCGAGCTACCGGCTTGCGTACCAGGACGAAGACTTTATGAACCGGCCTGAATTGCGTCCAGTCCGTCTGATGATGGAATCTCTCAAACCGGATATTGCGTTTGATCAAGCGAACATCGACTCAACGATCGTCGTGTTTGGCAGTGCGCGGATCGTAGATCGGGAAACCGCCGAGCACAATCTGACGGCAGCGCAAATCCTTCTGGATGAGAAACCGAAAGAAACCCGCCGGAAATTGCGTGTGGAACGGGCGAAAAGGATTCTGGAGCTGAGCCGTTACTACGATATGGCGCGCGAATTTGGCAGGATCGTTTCTGAGGAATGCAAAGCCGACAGCCGCCGGAACTATGTCATCATCACCGGCGGCGGCCCGGGAATTATGGAAGCGGCCAACCGAGGTGCGTATGACGCCGATTACCCATCCATTGGACTGAATATTGATCTTCCGATGGAACAGGAACCTAATCGGTACATCACGCCCGAATTCTGCTTCCACTTTAACTATTTCGCCATTCGCAAGATGCACTTCCTGCACCGAGCCAAGGCACTGGTCGCTTTTCCGGGTGGAATGGGTACACTCGACGAACTGTTTGAGGCCCTGACACTCCGCCAAACCCGCAAAATGCAGCACATCCCAATCATTTTGTTTGGTGTGAAAGATTTCTGGAGAAAGATTATAGACCTGCCTGCCATGGTGGATTTCGGTGTCATTTCTGAAGATGACCTGGACCTTTTCTATGAGGCGGAAAGCGCACAGCAGGCGTGGGACTACATCAAGCGCTACCACGCAGTCCATGGTGAAGAGGCCCAGAAAGAACGTCGTCGGGATTAGTCTTGACAGAAGTGAAAGTTTGGGGTAAAATGCAATTTATCGCCTACGAGCCTAAAAAACATTTTTCCCAAACTCTCTCAGGAGTTCCTCATGGAATCCAGCGCAATCCTTGAACTCGGCCGAAACGCCATCATGCTGACGCTCAATCTCGCACTTCCAGTGCTTCTCACCGCGATGCTGGTCGGTTTTCTCGTTGGCCTGTTTCAGGCACTGACACAGATCCAGGAGCAGACGTTGGCGTTCGTCCCGAAAGTCATCGCGGTTCTGCTTGTTCTGAGCCTCATGATGCCGTGGATGCTCTCCACCATGACGGAATTTATGCGGGAAGTCATTCAAGGAATCCCGGGGAATCTGCCGTAATGGAAACCGTTCTGTTTCTTACAGCCTCGCAGTTCGTGCTGATACTTGCGCGGCTTTTGGCGATGCTGATGATCGCCCCGATGTTCTCGGGAAAAATCGTTCCGATTCGTTTTCGTGCGGTTCTGGCGGTTCTTCTGGCCGTTTTGATGTCACTCCACCAGAAAACAACGGTGAGCTGTTTCGTGAACACCGCGAGCTGGCTGGACGAAGGTTTTCTGTGTGCCCTGCTCTGTGAATTGCTCCTCGGTCTGCTTCTCGGAGCCGCGGCACTTCTTTTTTTCGGAGCTTTGCGGACGACTGGAACGATCATCGCGTACGTCGGCGGGATTTCATTCCCCATGGATGGTGGTCTTACCAACGACGCAGCCCCAATTACCGCTTCTTTTTTTTACCTGCTCGGTACCGCCGTGGTTTTTCTCTGCGGTGGGCACTTGCTTCTTATCGAGGCGATCCTCAGGACTTTCGCGACCTATCCGGTCGGGATGGTTCCTTCACTGGCAGAGCTCGTGAAGTCCCTGCCGGACGTTTTCATTCTGGGGTTTCAGGTCAGCGTTCTGATGGCGCTTCCCATCATTGCGGTCGTTCTTCTGGCGCAGCTGGGACTTGCTATCCTGAACCGGGTCATGCCACAGTTGGACGTTTTCGGGCTGGCGTTTCCAGTGAACGTGCTGGCGTTGCTCTTTATGCTCTCTCTGACGATTGGCGGAGCTCTGATGCTCTTCGAGACTGAATACGAAAAAGTGATCCAGAATTTCCTGCGTTAACCCGGGGATCGGTCGTCTTTACCTCATCCGCTCCCGAATTCTTTGTTTCACATTAGGATCTCCTTCCGAGATTTTAATCTCTTCCTTCATCTGCTCGAACGTCATCTTGAGACGCTGGTTGTGGCGGTAATACTGCCAGCCGTAATCTGCCAGCGCAAGGAGAAAAAGCACTGCGGCAATTTTCACGCCCGTTCCAAGGACAACCGACTCCATTTTTTTAACCGCCGCCGAAAAATCCATCGCATACATCGAAGCGAGGACTGGAAGCTGACCGAGGACCATCCAGAAAATGAAGGCTGCCACAAAACCAACTTTCGCGACTCCAAAGACAGTGGCTGCCAGAGAGTCCAGTGAGAAAATACGAAGCAGGCCCGCGCCGGGATTCACGTGTTTCCAGTCGGGGGCCATACGTGAGGGCAGAAACAGGAACTGGGTCTGAAGAAGCGAAACGAGCGAGACCATGATCGGGACCAACGCCAGGATCGGAGCGACGAGAAAAAGAGCCTGACGGATCCACGTGTTCCAAAGATTCAGAAACTCATCGGGTGTCATTTCGAGCCAGGCTCCCTGCGACCACGCGATTTGCGCACTCTGAACGGGAACATCAACAAGAAAACCTTCAAAACCCCAGAAAAGTAACATTCCGGTCAATAGCATGGACGCGCTGACGAGGTCGCGGCTCAAAGCCACTTCGCCCTTTTCGCGCATTTTTTGCCGATGACGAGGGGTTGGTTCAAAAGATCGGTCTTCACTCATATCAGCTGCGGCCTGTTAATCGATTCCGTCCACACCTGGCGGGGCGATGTTGAAAAGTCTTGCCGTATTTCCCTTCTTGCCGAAACGTGGTTCCAGCGAGAAATTGATCGAGAAGTTATCTGACGGATTATCATACGCCACGCCGGCCGTAAAGAGGAACGACTCTCCGACTCGTGTGAAACTGATTCCTTCTCCGATGTTTCCTTTTCCTGAGACGTCGAACGTGCTGACGAAAGTCGAGGTCCATTTCTCGGACATGCGGTAATTGTAGCCCAGACGCATCACCACGTTTTCCACGGAACCGGTCAGCCAGTGCAGACTTGCAAAAACGGAACCTTTTCCGGGCCGGTCGATGATGGTCCCGACGTCGATCATCTTCATACCACCGTCAAAGAAGTCGAACATACCGGACGTGTAAAGCACAACACGGTCGCCGGGATACCAACGCAGATCGTAGTCCCAAAGCCCCACCACGGACCCGAAATTGTCGCGGTCAGGATCCGGATAAATATTTAAGTTCGTATCGAACGTGAGCCAATCGACGATCCGTTCCCGGCCGGGCATTCCGCGTTTCGTCTGCCAGCGGTGATTCATCCCGATACGGATCAGGCCAAGATCGTCAGCAAGTTCCGTGTTCCCGGTGACCCAGCCGCCGATGTTGCTGCGCACGGCGTAACTACGGAGCTGGTACTTCTTCGGGATCGGAAGTCCTCCAAAGAGAGTCGAGCTCATGTGGTGCGAAAAATCGTAAAGGGACCTGTCGTCGATCGGGTCGTAAAGAGGAAGTTCATCCACGCTCTTGTTCGCCCCGGCAATCATGGCCTCCAGACGGAAATCAACCTTGTGCATGATCCCGTTCACGTTCAGGAGGTGGTTATGCCAGTCGTAGTACTGCCACATCGGAAGGTTCATTCGGAGCCCCACCTGACCGTATAGCCGGCTCGCGTCATCTCCGTTAACGTCCTCGCCCCAATAGGCGGCTTCGCCGATCGCGAACGGTACGACTTTGACCACACCAGCCTGGAACGGGTACGCGATTTCGTGCCGGGTGGACGTACGAAGCCCTCTTCGGTCCTGTTCCCAGTCAAGCCGATGCCAAAACGCGCGGTCAGCCAGGTCCTCAGGAACCGTATCGGGGAAAAGATGGACGTAACCGATCTCCGAGTACGAACTCCACGTCAGCGCATCATTCAGAAGCGGTTGGCCAAGCCAATAGAAATCAAGCTGCGGGAGACGCTGTGTCTGCGTGTGGAAATTGTTCGTACGGACGTCGGCCCAAATCGAGAGAGACCGGTTTTCGTCCTGCTTGCGGATTTCCAGCTGTGTCGGACGATCCGGCTGTGTGTACCAACTGTCCTGGAAGTACTCTTCCTGGAAATTTCGGTCACTGTAAACACCAAGCTGGAAACGCAGTTCCCAGTCGTTCCCGAAGGTGCTTTTATGACGGCCTAATAACTGATAACGCAGTTCCTTTTCAGGGGTCAGTTCCCGGCGGCCTTTCCCTATATTGTCCTTTCCTGTGTCGTAAATCGCCCAGACGTCAAAATCCCCGGAGCCTTTCCCTGACAAAAAGCCGAGCGGGATTTCCTGTCCCTCACCCATTCGATTGTAGGAAAATTCCGTTCCAAGTCCCGGCCCGCGTTTCGTGTACCACGATGCGTTCAAATCCCAGCTTGTCCCTTGAGGCGGCGCCTCGATCCCAAGCAGGCGATAAGCGTCAAACCCGATGATCGGCTGCACACCGAAGATGGAGTCGTTACGAATCGAAAATTTATTAATGATCTGTGACGGCGAATTCATCGGAGCCGCAAAGTAAGGGAGGTAGAAAACCGGGACGTTTCCGACTTTCACCATGGTATCACGAGCGATCAAATCCTTTTTCGAGTCCATAACTGGCTCACCCGTTACGGAATCATAAACCGGTTCGCCCGTGTATCGGTTTTTGTGTGGGATCTCCTGATTACGCAGAATTACCTGTCCCATCTGAAAACGATACATCGGTTCACCGATGCGGCTCGTAGTCACGAACGTGTCGTTTGCCATCAGGACCCCTTCTTCCGGCATACGAATTTCTTCGGCCCGCAGACGAATCAGCCCTTCCACGTTCGGGATCGTGGCGAAAACCTCCGCCTCACGAATCAACCCACGGTGTGTCGAAACATCGAAGTACATTTTCTCGGCATATATCTCCTGGTCGCCCTGCCGGAAAATGATGTTCCCCTCCATGTAGAGTTCCACGTGATTGTTCGTCAAATCAAGCGAGTAGTCCTGACTGATCTGGCTCAAATCAACGTCCGACCAGACGACCAGACGGTCGGCCGAAATATCGATCGTACCGATTTGAATGGCCTGGTTGGCCGGAAAGTTCTTCATTCCCTTGAGCGCTTCATCCGCGCCATCGATCAAGAGCATGACCCCTTTGTCGAAAATTGCCACGGATTTGTGCGTCGCCTCGTCGTAAGAAAAACGCATTTCCAGTGGGACGTCGTTTCTCTGGAAGAAACCGATCTTGCGGGTACCGGGTTTCGGAATGTTCGGGTCAAACGAAGAAACGTCGCCGGCGCGGATCTCACCGTGGGTCGAAAGAACGTCCGGAAGTGTTTCCGTACCATCGGCCGTATGAAGGGGCTGCTCTGCCGGAACAACCGTCCCTGCGCCCGTCACAGGCGTTTCGGACCGATTGTCTTTTGTGAACTCAAAAGACGGAAGCGAGTCGGAAAAATCGGTCAGGAGCAGCTTTGCCGGCTGGAACATTCTGTCGAATGCCCGCTTGTAAAGCGCGTCCAGTTCTGGAGCCGCAGCTGTTTCGGCTGCCACGTTTGAAATGGAACTGGCCGTCAAACGCCCTGCCCACGTTTTCCCCTTCACTCGTGAGGTCGTGCGGGAGGTCACGAACTCGATCTCCACGTCATCCTCGAGGTAAAGCAGGACCGGCTGGACGCTCGCAGGAGTTTCCGAATCGGCGCTGGTTTCGTCCAACTGAACGGGCCCGACCCACAAAACCATTTTGTCGGCGCGGAACGAGTCGTTTCCCTGGCGAAGATGGCATTTCCCGGCGAGCACGTACACGGTGTACGCGCCTTCCTTCCGGGTGGTGATGTCCGTCGCGGTGAAAACGACCGGGCCGTTGGAATTCTCGCGCGGGTAGGAAATCCCCAGATTGTCCGTCAGCGTCGGGACGATTTTGTAATGGTCAGAATACTGCGGTTCCTCGGCCTGAACCAGAGCAAAAAATGCGAGGTAAAACGCCAGAAAAAACCCAAAAGTGCATACTGTCCCCGCACAGAAGAAACGGTTTTTTCTTCTGTTTTGCCGGGAATCGGTGCTAAAATTGGGAGTTTGGGCAATCATAATCGCTCAAGTATAGAAAAAAAGATGAAAAAAAGCAAGAGAAAAAAGAGAAAATTTTTTATTTTTGCTAAAGATTTGGAAGAGTTTTGACGAATGAAAAACACCTTTCATCAGGGAAACGCTGATTAAAAGCGTGAACCAGCATTTCCCCGAAAAAGCGCTTTCCGATTTTACTACTGGATGCTCATTGGCTTGCCGTCGTTTCTGGCCGCAGCGTAGATGAACGCCGCAGCGTCGATCGAGTAGGAAATCCTCTGAACCGAACCATCGCAGAAAACGGTTCCAAACGTTCCCGAGTGCGGGCTTCCGAATTCCTGGCTCCCCACAAAACCGGCGCGGTCCTGAAGAGGCGCTTTGATCGCCAGGCTGCTTAACGTCCCAGCCGTGCGGCAGTTATCCTGGTCCATGCCGGAGAACATTCCATTATCGTCGGTGCTCGACGTATTCTCATAGTAGTCCGGGCTGACATAGCGCTCACCATAGAGGATCGTGTTAGACGTTCCGTCACGGATTTCCCCCATCGTGATCTCACTGAAGTCGTAAGTCACGCCGTTGTAGGACGAAACGGTCCATGATTTCCCCTTCACCTTGGATCGACCGGTCGCCCAGTCCGAGTAAGCGTTGCTCGAGGACGCGGTCGAATTGTACGAGCCGACACTTGCAGCGTAGTCCGCACGCCCACCCATCTCGGGTTTGTCCGCGTTATAAACGGTCGTGCTGAGCTTATAGGGCTTTGCCGGACGGCGAGACGGGCAGTTATAAATCGGAAGGGCCATCGACATGCAGGTGCCCGCACCGGCTTTCTGATTGCCCGTAACACTTTCAATGTTTCCATCCGCACCGAGCTGGAAAAGGGCATTCTGTTCAATAAACGGAAGGAGGGAGTACATCCAGGAGCCCGGCTGCGGTACACCGAAACCTGCATCTGGGTCCCCTACCCAGTTCCAGTTCCAGCCGCCGGAAGGAAAATGTTTCGTCTGGCTTTCGTGGTTCAAGGCCGCCAGACCCATATTTTTCAGGTTATTCCCGCACTGCATCTGACGCGCGGCCTCACGTGCCTGCTGAACTGCCGGAAGGAGCAGACCGACCAACATTCCAATGATCGCGATCACGACCAAAAGCTCGACCAGTGTAAAAGCTTTGTTTGTTCGCATAGATTGGGTTCCTTGCATTAAAAAATCCGTCACTTATGTTTATTATACGCAAAAAAAAAGAAAAGTCCAGATATAAAAAGACAAAAAATGAGAAAATTAAGAAAAATTTTAGGGAAACACTGATTCAACAAACGTTGAGCAGCGTTTCCCTTGATGAATTAGTTTTGTTCCGTGAAACGTCTGAACCACATTTCGTACTGCGGATCGTTCGGGCGAAAGGTAAAAACTGCGTCGGGGAGCGGCTGGCCGTCCGCATCGCAAGAATGGACACGGACGAGAAGCACCCCGTTCGGCTTGCATTCGATCGTATAATTTTCAGGATCCATGCGTTTTCCTCAGGAAAAAACGAATAATTAATAACGAATAACGAATAATGAACAAAGGAAAAAATCTCCTCATTATTCATTATTCGTTATTCATTATTCATTTCTGCATCAGCCACTCGTGCATATCTTTGGCGGCGGCGCGGCCTGCGCCCATCGCCTTGATGACCGTCGCAGCGCCCGTCACTATGTCGCCGCCGGCCCACACGCCCTCGATCGAGGTGCGGCCATTTTCGTCCGCCACGATGTACCCGCGCTTGTTCAGCTCAAGCCCTTCGACCGATTTCGTAATGACCGGGTTGGCGCTCGTTCCGACCGCGAAAATGACCAAATCCGTCTCAAACGTGAATTCCGAGCCAGGAATTTCGACCGGAGTACGGCGGCCCGAAGCGTCCGGCTCGCCCAGTTCCATCTTGACGCACGTCATAGAGGCGAGCATGCCCTTTTCGTCCCCCTGCATCGCGATCGGGTTGGTCAGGAGCTGGAACTGAACGCCTTCCTGCTTCGCGTGATGAACTTCCTCCGCACGGGCCGGAAGCTCCGCTTCGGAACGGCGGTAAACGATTTTCACGGTTTCCGCACCCAGACGCAAAGCGGTACGGGCGGCGTCCATCGCGACGTTTCCGCCGCCAACGACCACCACGTGTTTCCCGTGCGCGATCGGCGTGTCGTATTCCGGGAATTTGTACGCCTTCATCAGGTTGGACCGTGTCAGGTACTCGTTGGCCGAATAGACGTTTCCAAGCCCCGTCCCCGGGATGGGCATAAAGGACGGCAAACCCGCGCCGACGCCGAGGAAAATCGCGTCAAAACCCTCTTTTTCCATCAGCTCGCGCACGTCGATGCTGCGGCCGCCGACCTGGTTCAGCTCGAATTTCACGCCGAGCGTCTCGAGGTAGTGGACCTCCATCTGCACGATGTCCTTCGGAAGCCGGAACTCGGGGATCCCGTACATCAACACGCCGCCGGCTTTGTGCAGCGCTTCAAAAACCGTCACGTCGTGTCCCTTGAGGCTCAAATCGCCCGCGACGGTCAAACCGGACGGACCCGCGCCAATGACGGCGACTTTCTTCCCCGTGGCCGGAGCTTTTTCAGGGGTCTGGACCAGGCCTTTTTCGCGTTCGTAGTCGGCGGCGAAACGTTCCAGACGACCGATGGCGACCGGCTCGAGTTTCTTGCCGAGGATGCACTTCGACTCGCACTGGCTTTCCTGCGGGCAAACACGGCCGCAAACTGCCGGGAGCGAGCTGGTTTTCTTGATGGAACGGGCCGCACCGGCGAAATCGCCATCATTGATCAGCGCGATGAACTCCGGAATGTTCACGTTCACCGGGCAGCCGGTCACGCACATCGGTTTCGCGCAGTGCATACAGCGGGCCGCCTCGTTACGGGCTTCTTCCTCGGAGTAACCAAGCGGGACTTCCTGGAAATTATGCGCGCGGACCTGCGGGTCCTGCTCACGCATTGGAGTACGTGTGGGTTGAATTTCTGAGATTTTTTTCATTTTATCGCTTTCAACTACGGGGACACATCGGAAGCGCTTTTAAAGCCCCCCTCCTCGAGGGGGGTGGCGCGTTAGCGCCGGGGGGAGTTTGTGAAACTTCTATTTAACTCCCCCAGTCTCGCTTCGCGAGCCAGCCCCCTCAAGGAGGGGGCCTTTAAATGACGCCGGAGCGTCCCCGCATTTTTACAAAACCTTATTTTTTCTCGCTTTCCTTATACATCTCAACGTACCGGTCCATCGAGCACTTTTCCTGGCACTTGAACTGCTGCTGGCGCTTCATCACGGAATCCCATTCGATCTCGTGCGCGTCGAATTCCGGACCTTCGCAGCAGACGAACCGGGTCTTCCCGCCGATGGTGCAGCGGCAGCCGCCGCACATACCGGTCCCGTCGATCATGATCGTGTTCAGGCTCGCGACCGTCTTGACGCCGAACGGCTCGGTCGTTTTCGCGCAGAACTTCATCATGATGGCCGGCCCGATCGTCCAGACGCAGCCGATCTCGCCAGGGCGCGTCTCGAGCAATTCCTTCAGCGGCTCGGTGACCATCGCTTTGCGGCCGAATGTTCCGTCATCGGTGCAGACGATGTGCTCGTCGCAGACTGCCGCCATTTTATCGACCCAGAACAAAAGCTCCTTCGTTCGCGCGCCCTGGATCACGACGACTTTGTTTCCCTGCTCGTGCAAAAGTTTCGCGATGGGGTAAACCGGAGCGGTACCAACGCCGCCCGCCACCAGAACGGCCGTGCCGAACTGACCCATTTCAGACGGATTGCCGAGCGGGCCGATCAGGGCGTAAAGCGAATCGCCTTCATTCAGGCGGGAAAGTTTCGTCGAGGTCACGCCGACCGTCATCAGAACGAGCGTCACGGTCCCGGCGTCACGGTCATAGTCCGCGATCGTCAGCGGGATACGCTCGCCGATCTCTTCCGGCATCACGATCACAAAATGGCCCGGCATCGCCTTGGCGGCGACACGCGGCGCATGAACGACCATCTCAAAAATACGCGGGGCAACTTCGCGCTTGCTAAGAATTTCCAACATAATATTTAATGACCCATGGGGTTAAATGGTGCAAACCCTTCTGAAAAGGTGGACTGATTTTTGATTATAGCAAAATCTTCAGAAATTTCAAGGCGTAATCTCTTATTTTTTCCGTTTTTTTGCCCTTCCGAGGCGTTTTTTTTCAAAAAATATTCCGGAAATTTTGCCATTTTTTTGGATAAACATTTAACTATTATAACGATTTTCACGATAGTACTAATAAATTCAGCACACTTTTGATCAACCTCAAAACAGGTGCGAACTATTGACCTGCAGCAAGTTTGACAACCCCCAAAACAGCTGTGCGTTATATGCTCACAGTCAATTTAGTCAACCCTAAAATTGCTGGGCATACCAAACAGCGGCTTTATTGTTCAACCCTGATATAGTCGCGCATTTTGACCTAAGGAAGGGTTTTATGAAAAAGTTTTTAAGGAGATTAGGGGGAGGTTTTCTCTGCCTTGGATTGGCAGCCGGAACGGTTTGCGCCGAGCCGCTGCATGTTAGTCCCACTGAAGAAAAAAGTGTCATTTCAGGAACAGAAACAGCAATCGTCGAAACTCCTGACGGTGAAGTAGTCGAGGAAGAAAAGTCCTACTGGAAGCGTATTGAATGGGGCCTGATCGTGGACGGGATCGTCCAGGGAAATACCGGCTCAAGCGCGAGCTGGGAATCTCAAACGGACGCGGTGTATGGTCTTGACCTGGAGGCTTTGTTCCCCGCAGGAGAAAAAGGTTCATTCTACATGAAACTCGAAGCCGGCGGCGGCGAAGGTCTCGATGGCCGGATACCCACTTTTTCCGGTTTCAACGACCATGCGTGGGGGCCAAGTGACGGGATCGAATTCACGGAAGTCTGGTACCAGCACAAATTTCTCGACGGCCATTTTCGCGGGATCGTCGGAAAAATTGACCTGACGAACGAATTTGACACAAACCAGTACGCGAACTGCGAGCACGAACAGTTCCTTTCCAGCGGATTCATCAATAACCTCGCAACGGAATTTCCGGACAACTCGTTCGGCGGAATGTTTTTCTGGGAACCCAGTGAACGATTCACCGTTGGTCTGGGAGTACAGAACAACTCGGGCTGGGATGACGTTCTGCATAACGTGTTCGCCATTCTGGAAATCGGCTGGCATCCGGTTTTCAACTGTCATCAGGGGAATTACCGGTTCTTCGGCTGGACGAGCTCTCACAGTGCATTCGAGGACGAAGAAGGCGTTTTGAGCGAAGCGTTCACCAACCGCGGCTGGGGACTCTCGTTCGACCAGGAAATCACCCACCACTTTGGAATTTGGGGCCGCTACAGCCAGCAGTGCAACGAGGACTTCAACGACATCAAGGCCCACGCCAGCTGCGGTTTCCAGTTCATGAACTTCTACTGGCGGCCCGACGATACGTTCGGCGTGGCCTACGGGTTGGCGCAAATCACCGATGCAATGCGTGATTCCCTCGAAAACGCTGGTGATGAAAGCCACATCGAAATTTACTACCGGTGCGTCCTGCGCGATTTCTTCGCCGTCACGCCAAACGTCCAGTGGGTGAAAAACCCGGGCGGCAATGCGGATGAAGAAGAAGTGTTTGTGCTGGGTCTGCGCGGAACGTTCTCGATGTAGGATTCCAGAGAAACACCATTAACGAAAGGCGAAATCGCTCCAGGAGAAACGCGGTTTCGTCTTTTCGTCTTTCTGATGATTCACGAGGTCTTAAAATTTCTTGAAAAATTTCCCTAAAAGAAGCGGGGAAATACTTGACTTTCTCCTGAATGTCTGATAAAATCGAAATACTTAATTTAATGATCGGGACTCTTGCTCCCACCCATCCATTCCAACCCAAATTCTACCTGAAGAAAGGAAGATTTTCATGGCTGCTTTGACTCGCCGTAATTTTCTCAAAACCAGCGCCGCCGCTGCCGCGGTCGCAAGCATGACCGTTCCGCACGTTCACGCGGCTGGTGACGAAACGATCCGCATCGCCCTGGTGGGCTGCGGCGGACGTGGACGCGGTGCCTGTTTCCAGGCTCTGAAAACCCAGGAAGGCCCGGTCGAACTGGTCGCCATCGCCGACGCGTTCGAGGATCAGGCGAAAGGTTTCGCCCAAGTTCTGAAGGCTGACGAAGAAGTCTCCAAGCGCTGCGCATTCACCGACGACACGATTTTCTGGGGCCTCGACGCTTACAAAAAGGCGATCGACTGCCTCCGCCCCGGCGACCTGGTCCTGCTCGTGGCTCCGGGCGCGTTCCGTTCCCTCCACTTTGAATACGCCGTCCAGAAGGGCGTGCACGTCTTCCTCGAAAAACCGTTCGGTGTCGATACGCCCACGCTCAAACGCGCCCTGGCCGCCTGGAAAGTCGCGCAACAGAAAAACCTGAAGGTCATCACCGGGCTGAACAATCGTAAGGCGATCTGCACGGAAGAAACCGTGAAAATGATCCAGGACGGCGCGATCGGCGACATTTTGTCCTGCTGGGTGTACCGCTTCCAGACCAACACGTGCAGCTACAATCCGCGCCCGGAGTGGACCCCGCTGCAGTGCCAGCTGCGCAACTACAACAGTTTCTCGTGGATCTCCGGCACGCCGACCGTGGACTGGATGGTCCACAACCTGGACATTTGCTGCTGGTGCAAGGGCGAGCATCCGACGTGGGTCCAGGGGACCGGCGGACGTCAGTCCCGTACCGTGAAGGACGAGCTGCTCGACCACATTTCCTGCGAATACGTCTTTGACGACGGCGTCCGCATGATGATGCAGACCCGATTCATGCCAAACACGTGGACATCGTTCCGTGCCGTGATCCAGGGCTCCAAAGGCTCCGCTCTGCTGGGCGAAGGCGAGCACAATCCGCGCATTTTCAAGGGCTACCACCAGGTCCCGGAAGACGTCGTCTGGAAGGCCCCGACCCCGTGGAACGACTCGTACCAGGAAGAGCACAATCGTCTGGCGAAGATGATCCGTCAGGACCTGCCGAGCGAAGACGTGGATTTCTGCCTGAAGTCCTGCTTCACCGGCATCATGGGCCGCATGGCGATGGAATCCGGTCAGGAAGTCACTTGGGATGCGGCTTGGAATTCGACCTACGCGCTGTGCCCCGACCTTGACAATCTGGACTTCAACGGCCCGAGCTACATCATGCCGAACGAAAACGGTGAGTACGAATCGTGCAAGCCGGGTCTTCCGCAGTGGAAGCGGTTCTAGGGTCCGTCCTTTGAATTGATTGGTTTTTAAAAAGAGGCGAGAGAGGAAGGTTTTTCGGAACGTTTCCTCCCTCGCCGTGAAATTTGGCGCGGGGCGTTCTTTGCGACCGTCCGGAATCTGACTTGAATTAAAGGCTCACCGATGCGTTTTTCTCGAATCTTTTTGTGCGTTTTCTCTCTTTTTCTCACCCTCGGTTTTTGTTTGGCAGAACCGTTTGAACTCCTGAATTCCGACGTCAAACCGATCGAGAAGTGGTCGGTGAAACAAAATGTCCGGCTCACGTGGAACGCGGAGGCGAAAACCCTCTCCGTCTCGGTCGAGCCGCAGGAGTTTCGTTTCGGCTGGCTTCAAATCCCGCTTCCGGCCGTTGATTATGCGCCGATCGCCGGGATCTACGGCCAGTTCTGCGCCCCGAAGGAGGACCGGACGCGGCACGCGCTTGTAGCCGATCTGCTCTTTCCGGTTTCGGGAGGCAAGACCGCCTACTACGCCCAGGACCTCGGCCAAAGTACCGACTCGCGCGGGGAGTGGATCGAGTTTTACCTCCCCATCGACGGTTTCCTGCCGCTGCGTGACACGACTCAGCCCCGTGTGACGGCGTCGCTTTTGAAGCAGACCGCCCTGCTGGAGCTTCAAATCGGGCACGTAGAGGAACCGACCACGGTCGAGTACCGCGCCCTGCGCCTCGTGACGAAGGAGGAAGCCCAAACGCTCGTCCGCCGGGTGAACCGGATGAAATTCGCGCGTCTGCTCAAAACGGAATCCGAGCTGGAAGAAGGGGTCCACCCGCGTTTGCTCATGCACGGGAAACGGCTCGAACGCCTGCGCAAAATGGCGGCGGAAAAGGACCCGGCAATGGTCCGCCTGCTCCAGCTCGCCGAGGCAACCAAGCAGCGCATCGCCCCGGAAAACCCGTTTGAGACGGTTTTCAGTTTCGAGAATCAGGCCGACGTGACCGCCCACCGGAACCGCGGACGCTTTGAAGGGACGATCAATCGGGTCGTGGTCCCGTTCGAGACGCTCGCCGCCGCGGCGATCATCACGAAAAACGACGAACTGGGCCGCACCGCCGCCCGGATCCTCGTGAACATGGCGCGGACGCTCGACGTAAACTCCCCCGAGATCGACCAGGGTTTCTACTACACGCGGACGTTCTACGTACGGGCGCTGGCGTTCGGCTACGACTGGCTTTACGACTGGCTCACGCCCGAGGAACGGCGCGACGTGAAGATCACGCTGCTGGGTTTCGTCCAGAATATTTACGACCATTCCTGGACCGACGCGTGGGGAAAGCACCCGCTCAACCGCGTCTGGAACTGGGACCCGGGCCTGGCCGCGTGCGCGGGGCTGGGCGTTCTGGCGATGCACGGCGAGACGCTCACCGCTGAGGAGGCGATGCTCATCGAATTCCGCCGCCACTTGCGCGACTACCTGACGTTCGGCGTAGATTTTGACGGCGCGTGCCACGAAGGACCGAGCTACATCAGCTACGGGATCGGCGCCGGCGTCCAGTTTGCCGAGTGCCTGCGCGATCTGGACTACGGCGATCTCTTCCTCGAAACGAACTGGCACATCATCGCGCCGTGGCTCGTCGCGGAAATGCTCCCGAACAAACGGCGGTGGAACAATCTTTCGGACTGCAATCACGGCGTCCCCGCCGGTTCCCCCTTCTACGCCTACACGTGCGGGCGGCTCGCTGAACTGGCCCAGACCGACCCCGTGCGCCCTGGCGAGAAGATCCTCCCGCAAGCCAAAACCAACCAGGGCCTCGATTACGCGCAGCATTTCCGCGAGTTTTCAGGAGAGCGTCGGCTGAGTTACGGCGCACTGGCCGAACTGATGGGCTGGGCGTGGAACGTCGAGCCGACGGCCGTGGACCCGGAGAAATTCACCGACGCGCCGATCCTCGCGTACGTCCTTTTCTTCAAGCCGTGCCCCGTGGCGGAGGACCCGGGAAAGTACCTCCCCGAGTCGCAGTTTTTCCGCGGCCGCGGGATGGTCGTTTCCCGTGAATTCGGCTACGGCCCCGACGCGTACCATCTCGCCGTGGAAGCCGGCCCTCACGCCTGCGGCCACGACCAGTCCGATAAAGGAACGTTCACCCTGCGCGCACTGGGGCAGGATTTCGTCATCGATTCCGGCTACGGGAACGACGGCGAGAAATTCAAGAGCGGAAGCAGTTTCGCGCATAACATCGTCCTGATCGACGGAGCCGGCCAGCCGATGAACTGGCACAATAATTCAAACGGTGAGATCACCGGTTACTCGCACTCCGCGCAGTTCGACTGGATCCGGACCGACGCGAAAGCGGCGTGGAACTTCACGTTCGCCCGCTGGGCCGAGGAGCCGACCGGGATGGAAGTGGAGCACGCCGACCGCCACTACGTCTTTGTGCGCGACCAGAACGACGGGGTCCCGCCGTACCTCGTCACGTACGACGACTTCCGCAAAAAGGACGGCAAAGAGCACGATTTCACGTACCAGCTCCACACCAGCCCGGACTTCACGTTCGACGTGACGCGGACCCCCTGGCGCATCATTCAGGATGAATCGAGCTTCGAGGTCCTGACCACGGCCAAGGAAAAAGTCTTCGGAGTGGCTCATGGAAAAGCGGTTTTCACGCTCAAAGCCCCGAAAGACGGCCGGTACGTCCTCGCGGCCATCACGCGCTGCGGCGGGGTGGAGTGCGACAAATCGGACAGTTTTTACGTGAAGATCAACGACGGGAAGAATCTGACGTGGGATTTGCCGTCGAGCCCCAATTTCTCGCGCTGCACGGTCAGCGACCGGGACGAAGGTGAAGTCAAACTCGACCTGAAAGCGGGCGAAACCGTCACCGTGGAGCTGACCGCCCGCGAGCCAGAGTCGCAGCTGGCGTTTCTGGGCCTCCAGTTTATGCCGCCCGACGCCGAAAAACCGGCAAATCAGGCTCCCCAACTGAAAGAGAAAGCCGAATTGATCCCCGCGACGCAAGCGGTCCAGGACGCCAAAATGCCGTTCCTGCTCACCTCGAGCGTGACGCGGAAGATCCCGCAGCAAATGGCGATTTTCCCGATGGCGAAGGCGCCCGGGAAGACGGAGGTCACGTCCTTCCAAACCTCGCAGATCGGCGTTCACCCGCGCCTTGCGTGGACCGTCCGGGCAGTAGAACCGGAGTTCCTCGTGGTTCTGCTTCCACTTTCCAGCTCGTCGGAACCGCTTCCGACCGTGGAGCAGACGAAAACGGGCGCGTTGATCCACTGGCCGAACGGGAAGACCGACTCGGTGAGTTTCCTCCCCGGCAAGAACGGCAAAGAAGTGAAATGGGAGAGGAAATGAGGATCAGAAACCAGGTTTTAACTTTCGCGTGAGATTTTTGCCATGGATCGACTTTTTTTCGTCGGCGTGATGAACCGCCCGGCCGACCTTTCGCCGCTTCCTTTTTCCCGGGGAATTTACGCCTGTGCCCTGGACCCGGCCACGGGCGAAATGAGGCGCGTTTTCACGGAACCCGCCGCCGTTTTGGAAAGCCCGACGTTTTTGTCGGTCGATTCCCGTCGGAACGTTTTGTATGCCGTTTCGTCGGGAGACTCCGATGAGGACTGGCTCACGGCGCACAGGATTCGGCCGGACAGGTCGCTGGTGCTCCTTTCCCGGGCGGGTTCCGGCGGGAAAAACCCGTGCCACACGCTCGTGACTTCCGACGGGAAATGGCTCTTTGCGACGAACTACTCCAGCGGGACCACCGCGGTCGCTGCGCTCCAGTCGGACGGGTCGTTCGGCGACGTTCGGTTCCAGTCCCACCCGTACTTTGGCGACGGGACGGGCCGCCAGGAAACCTCGCACCCGCACTGCGTCACCGAGCACCCAGGTGGACGTTTTCTGGCCGAGTGCGACTTGGGGAACGACCGGATCTGGCTCTGGCGCAAGGATCCAGCCGACAGGACGTGGAACCACCGTGCGGAGGAAGATTTCGCCCCGGCTCCCAAGGGCCACGGCCCGCGCCACGCCGTTTTTTCGCTGGACGGCTCGCGGCTTTTCGTTTTCAGTGAGCTTTCCTGCACGGTCGAAACGTTCACGTTCGACGAAACCACCGGCCGACTCACGTTTTTGGCGTCCCAGCCGGTCCTGACTCCCGGCACGCCGGCGGGCCAGTGCGCCGAAATTCTTTCCTCGGCGGACAGCAGGTTTTTGTATTTTTCCTCGAGAAACGCCGACGTTTTGAGCGTTTTTGCCGTGACCTCCGCCGGTCTTTCGCACGTGCAGCAGATCCCCGCGGGCGGCGAGATCCCGCGTCACATCACGTTCGACCCGACCGGCTCGTTTTTACTCGCCTCGTGCCAGAAGACGGGCCGGATCTTCAGCTTCCGCGTGAACCCCCAAACGGGTGAACTCACCCCCACCGGGCACTCGGTCGAGGTCCCGTGGTGCGCCTGCGCTGTTTTCGCGAAACATGGTTAGTGCGCTGCTGTTGACCCCGGGACTCGTATCAGGATCAAGCGGTTTCTTTCAGGTATTGAAGTGTTTCCTGTGTACCCTGTGTCCTCGCAATGGCCAGAATGTCGGCATATCTCGCCAAAAGCAGATAAAGAACAGGAAGGGCCGGAAGAATCAGACGCTCGTAACAGTCGATCCCGCCGAAGTACATCGTGAACATGATCCCAAAGAAGAACCCCCACATTCCGAGCCGGAGCCACGGAAACGTTTTCAGCCAGATTCCAAGCAGGATCGTGATGAGTAAGTCGAACGCTCCGAAAAAGTAAAGCGGACGGAACGCGTAAAGGTCACTCTCCCACCACATTCTTTTGATGTGTGAAATGATGAATTCTTTCAGGTTCGCCCGGATCGTGCCGTGTACGAACTGCTTGACCCGCTCGTAACCGAAATGGTCTGCCAGATCTTCAAAGAGAAGATACTTGCTCGCCTTGACGTTCAGCGGTGACTTTTCGATGTACTCAAGTACCTCCGTATCCTTGCTTTTCAGGTAAAAATCCGTCTGAAAAATCATAATGAACCGGTTCGTCAGAGAAACCGGGGAAATCGTACGGAAACCGTGGTTTTTCTCGTTCAGACCCGCGTATCCATAAAGCCCCGCAAGTGAAACCAAAAGAGCCAAAAAGCCAGCAAGGGCCTCCTTTCGGTCGTGTGAACTGATACACAAGCGCAAAATCCAAAAAAAGAACAGAAGGATCACGAGGTAAAGGAAAATCGGACGCAGCAGAACCAGAAAAAAGGTCAGTAGTCCGAGAGAAACCGCAGTCGTATGTGTCGGGCGATTCAGGTAAAAGACAATAAGCGAGAAAAAAAGGAGACTTCCCGAAATGGAAAGCGACTCGGTAAGAATCCACCACTGGTACGGAAGAAAAGCGATGGCAATCATCAGGACGGCTGTAAAATGCACGACCGGATCACGCAAAAACGTTCCACACGCGTAATAAAAAGGGATCAACACGAGCCAAAAGAGAAGCATTTGCAGGCAAACGACGTAAAAACAGGTGGTTTCTCCTTGCACAATGTGATCGGAAACGGGGGTCCCCTCCGGAGTATACTCCACTTCATCCAGAATGCTCTCCGAGCCGGTAACCCAGTACACGAATTTCAGGAACATCGGGTAAACTGGCGTCCGGTTAATTTCGAACTCCCCTTTCCAGAGATCCATTTCGTATTGAGTATAACCGTTAGTATCAGCCCCAACATAATAATAAGAGGGAAAAGTCCTGGGATTGTATATTGGATGATACATGAAACTGCATACGATCGTCAGGAGTAAACACCAGAAGACGGGCATACCAGCCAATCTGGCAATTTGGCTCAGGATTTTCCCTCTGAAACGGCACTGAATCCAGTTTTGAATTTGCGCAAGGCAGGACATTTCCTTATTCCTTTAATACTTTTCAATTTGTTGATCAACCTTTAAATTATAGCAAGCTCATACTGATTTGTAAATAGGAAAGTTCAGATATTTACCCCCCCTTGTAATATCGGGGATGTATTTATATAATCAGAAGAGTCAGAAGTAAACCCACATCAGAGCGTCCTTAAAAACTCATGAAAACGATTCATGATTTGAAAGGATCCCTTTTTTCAGGAGTAATTAACCATGAAACTCACCACCTTCTTCACTTCTCTCCTGCTCGGTCTGACATTCAGCGTCTGCGTTTCGGCCGGCGATTTTTCCGTCGATTTCACGCAAAAGGGCGAGGCGGTCAAACCGGTCAACGGGACCAACTTCTGGGCCAAGCTCAACGGAAACCGCATTTGCGATATGCACCAGGCCGTGGCCGACGCGCATTTCTCGACGGTACGTCTGCACGACATCCCGCTCCAGAACCCCGGCATGCGAATCGTCGATACCCCGCAGATTTTCGGCCGGTTCGACGCCGACACGAACGACCCGAAAAACTATTACTGGGACGCGACGGATGATTACCTGCAGCGGATCATCGACGGCGGCTCGCAAATCGTGTACCGTCTGGGTGCGAGCATTGAGCACACGCAGCCGCACCGCTATTTCGCCAAGGAACCGGCTGACCACCTCCAGTTCGCGAAGATCTGCGAGGGGATCATCCGCCACTACAACGAGGGCTGGGGCGACGGCTTCCACTACAATATTGAGTACTGGGAAATCTGGAACGAGCCGAACCTGAACCCGCAAATGTGGGACAAAGATTTCACGGCCTACTGCAAGATGTACGTGACCGTGGCCAAGTACCTGAAAGAGAAATTCCCGAACATCAAGATCGGCGGGCCGGTCCTCACGCACGCGGAGCCGGGGCTTTGCAAACAGTTCATCGACACGTGCAAGGCCGCGGAAGCCCCGATCGATTTCTTCTCGTGGCACGCTTACCCGAACAATCCGAAGGCGGTGCTCGATCCTCCGTTCATGCTCCGCAAAATGCTCGACGAGGCGGGCTACACCGGGACGGAACTGCACCTGAACGAGTGGCACTACTTCCCCTGCACGTGGGCCGAGATCCACGGGACGGAAGGCGGCCCGGAGCGCAAGAGCTACTGGCGCAACAGTCCGGAGGGTCTGAGCGGTTACGACGCCTCGGGTTTCTACGGTTACGTTCTGACCCGGTGGCAGGACACGCCGTTGACGATGGGAAATTTCTACGGAACCACGTCGGGCACGTGGGGGCTGATCTCGGATGATTATCAGCTGCGCAAGCCGTACTACGTCTTCAAGATGTTCGGCGAAATGATGCAGATGAAGCCGGTCCGCGTGAAATCGACCGACCGCGAGAACGTCTCGGTCATGGGCGTCGTGGGTGAGAATGGTCAGAAAGCGATTTTCGCATCCAACTGGAAGCAGAACGTCGAAAACCTGGAGATCCAGCTCACGGGCGTGCCGGAGTCCGGGACCGTGAAGGTCATCCGGAACGACAATCAGAACGACTGGGCGGAATCCACCGTCGAGTACAAAGATTCCGTGCTGAAGATCCGGAACCAGCCCGGGTCGTGGGTCCTCTACATCGTGTTTTAGCGTCGTGAAATGCAAGGCGGTAATGGAGTGCGAAGCACGGAATTACGCGCCGGGGGGAGTTAAATGGCACTTGAACCAACTCCCCCAGTCTCGTTTCGCGAGCCAGCCCCCTCAATGAGGGGGCCTTTTTCATTAATCTTCTTCTTTCATTCTTCGGCCGCGGATCACTTCCATGATCCCAAGCCCCAGAGCAATCACCGCGGCGAGACCGTACGAAACGTTCTGCTGGAGGTTAAACCCTTGCGGCAGTTTAAATTCGTGCGGCGCCCAGAGGATGAACGACGTCACGACGAACGTCATGAAAACCGCCGGGATCAGCGTGATCCAGTAGCACCGGCGACGGGCCGAAAGCCAGACCGTACAGCCAAGCAGCGTCGAGGCGGCAAGCACCTGGTTCCCCCACGCGAAGTAGTTCCACAGAATACCAAACGCATGCTCGTCCCGGTTCGACCAGATGAGCAGCCCCGCAATGATCACGATCAGCGGCAGGCTGAGCATGAGGCGCGAGACGATCGACCTCTGGGAAATGTGCGTCATTTCGGCCAGGCTCAAACGCATGCTGCGCATGGCCGTGTCGCCGGTCGTAACGGCCAGAATGATGACCGCGATGATCGTCAGCACTCCGACCTGGTTTCCGAGGAATCCCTGCGCGATTTTCACCAGCACCGAGTTCGGGTTGGTCGTGAGAAGCTCCGGCTGCAGGTGGTACATCGCCATAGCGCCGGCGGCCCAGATCATCGCAATGATCCCTTCAATGACCATCATGCCGTAAAAAGTGCTGCGCGCTTCACGCTCGGACTTCATAGTGCGGGCGACGATCGGCGACTGGGTCGCATGGAAGCCGGAGAGCACACCGCACGCCATCGTCACGAAGAAGCACGGGATGAACGGGCCCTGTTTCGGAACCGCGTCGGTCATGGCCTGCGTCATGGCGAGAAAGTCTTCCGTGCCGGTGAACCACTTGTAAACGATGGAAATTCCGAGGAGCAGCGTCCCGATCAGCAGCATTCCACCGAAGAACGGGTAGATTTTCCCGATGATTTTATCGACCGGGAAGAGCGTCGCCGCGATGTAGTACAGGAAAATGGCACTGACCACCCACCAGAAGTACTGCGTCGCGTCCTTCGGGATCTGTACGGTCAGATGCGCCGGCACGTTAATGAAAACCGCCACGCAGAGCAGAAGAAGGACCATCATGAAGACCGCCATGAGTTTATTCATCCCGGGCAGCAGCATCTTTTCCATCTGGGTCGTGAGACTGCTCCCGCCGTGACGCAGCGAGAACATTCCACTCGCGAAGTCATGCACGGCCCCGCCCAAAATGTTCCCGATCGGAATGACGAGAAAGACCATCGGACCAAATTTGATCCCCAGAATGGCCCCCATCACCGGCCCGACCCCGGCAATATTCAGGAGCTGGATCAGCATGTTCTTCCATTTCGGCAGAACGACGTAATCGATCCCGTCCGCCTTGGTAAAGGCCGGCGTTTCGCGGTCATCGGGCTGAAGGATCTTCTCAACGATTCGGCCGTACGTGTAATAGCCGACGACCAGCATCACGAGTCCAATTAAAAAAAGAGTCATTTTCTTGATCTTGAATGAAAAATGATGAAATATGAATGAAGAGTCCACACCGGACTCAATCTTTACTCTCGTCTTTACTTCCGTTCGCGCCGGATCATCATCGGTACGGCGACCGCCAAAACCACGAGCAGGAACCACGCCAGCCCCAGCCCCGCGCCCTCAAAAACTTCAAGCGCCAAAATCAGGGCCGTGACCGGGCAGGAGACCACCGTGGCGAAAAGGACGGTCAACCCAAGCGCCGCGGCAAACGCAGCGTCCAGCCCGAGCATCGGGGCCAGCGCGCAGCCCAAAGTCGTTCCGACGAAAAAGGCCGGGACGATCTGCCCGCCTTTGAAGCCAACTCCAAGCGCCAGCGAGGTGAAGAATATCTTCCAGAAGAACGTCCACGACCCCGCCGAGCCGTTGAAAGCCGCAAGGATCCCGTTCAGGCCCGCGCCGCAGTAGTCCGTCGTTCCGCAAAGCTGGACCAGAGCCAAAATCCCGGCGCCGCCCAAGCCCATCGCGAGGAACCGGTTCGGCAAAAACCGGTCGCAAAGTGAGGAAACGTCGTTCATCATCCGCCGGAAAAACGTCCCCGCCGCGAAGCAGAACCCAACCAGCAAAACGACGCGGCCGGTCATTTCGATCGAAAACGCGGGGATCTGCTCCAGTTCGAACCGGAACGGCTCGAGTCCCAGCCAGGTCGTGACTCCGTACGCCACCAGCGAGGCGGCCAGGCACGGCACGAAAAGCCGCAGGCGGTGCGTTCGGGTCCGTTCCAGCACAAAAACGGCCGCCGTCAGCGGAGTCCCCAAAAGGGGCGCAAACGCGCTGGCCATGGCGCAAAAGACGATCATTCCGAAGTCGCGCCCCTCAAGCCGGAACCATCGGGCGAACTGGGCGCCAAGGCCGCCGCCGAGGATCAGCGACGCGCCCTCGCAGCCGACCGACGCCCCGAAAATGTGCGAGATCACCGACGCGGCATAAATCAGCGGCGCCAGCCACGGCGAAACGTTCGGCTCCCGGGAGCGCACGGCGTTCACGATCACGTCCAGCTCGCCGCGGTGCGAGATCCGGGCGAACCGGTACAAAAGCGCGATCAGTACGCCCCCCGCCGGCAAAAAGTAAATCAGGCCGGGAAACGCCTCGCGAAGCTGATTCGCCCACAAAACGCTCAGGCGGAAAAACGCCCCCGCCAGTCCCGCAGGAACCGCCACAAAAAGGGAAAGCAGGAAAAGGAATCCCAAATGCCCCAGTCTATGCAGCAGCCCGCCAGACCATGGCTGTGAAGCCGGGTTGGAAACGGGAAACGCCGGGTGAATATGAGGCTGAAAGGACGCCATACTATAAACTCCTGCCAGAAATCCAAAAACGCAGAATATTATAGCAGAAAACGGATTTTTAGCAAGGGGGACTTGACCATTTCATGCCTCCCTCACCGAAAGGTCCTTTAAAAAGGCGAGCGGTGGCAGTTATGCCACCGTTGCAGGGACGAAATTCCATTAACTTGACCGGCGGGACGCCGGCCCTCCGGACCTGAATTTTACCAGCTCGCGCGCATTTGGTGGTACCTCGCAGCCAGCCAGCGGGCTTCTTCCAGAGACCAAAGTGGGATCTCGCAAAGCGTTTCCTCGTCCTCCTCTTTCTCGCCCGCAACAAACCACAGACCAGTCGGTTCGATTTCCAGTTTTTCCGCCCGCGAAACGTCAAAACGCTTCACCTTTTTGAAGCCGAAGAGTTTTTTCTCGAACCGGATCTCGTCACGGGTAAGGGTCCACCGTTCCTGGCTCCAGCCGGCAAACAGGGCGCAGAGCACGCCCCAAATGAACCCCAGGCCAATGAGTTCGAACGGGATCAGGAACACGAAAACGAACCAGAACTCACCCGCCTCGACCGGATTTTTCGACGGGATGACCCCGAACAAAGAGAGGAGGAAAATCGAAACGATGCCGTTCCAGAAGCAGCATAAAAACAATGCGACGAAAAGCCCTCCGAGCGAGAATTTCCCTTTTTTGAAAATCGTGAACTCGCTGGCCTCCTCGTCACGTTCCCACAAGGACTCCGCCGGCTGGTCAGCAAACGTCATACTGTCCGTCTTCAGATGGATCACTTCCATCGGATCATCGCCGGCCATTTCCCCGGTGGAGTCGGGACTCCAGGCGGAACCCTTTTGCCGCTTCAGGAACTCCGTACATTCCGCGACGAAAACCAGCTGCTTCTTTTTGGAGAGGAACGACACGTTGGCGATTTCCACCGACGGCCCGTCTTTCAGATGAATCAAAATCACTTCGCGACTATTTTTACCGCTCCGTACCAAAGTCTGCTCGAAGCCCTTGATGGAGGAAAGCTCGAAAAAACGTTCCTTCGTGGAAAACCCTTTTCGGCGGTACATCAGGCCCTCATGATCCAGCGTCACAAGATCGTCGGTCATGAGTATATTCCCCACAATGATCAACGGGATGATGGTCATCAAAGTCAGCCAGATGACCAATCCAAAATCAAAATTCGACCGCCCGGCAAAGAACACAAAGATCGGACCGACCACGAAAAAAAGGCTCAAAAAAGCAAGGGTGATCTTCCCCACGATGGTTTCGCGCGGGCAGATTCGCAGCTCGATCCGGGAATGGTCGGGCGTGTAATAAGTGGTTGGATCCGACATAAAAAACTCCTTGGAAAGCGCTCACAAGAGCGGGCCTTGAAACTTCATCGATCTTGCGCATTGGACCGGCTCAGGAACGCCACCGCTCCAGAAACTCCGTACATTCCGCGACAAAAATCTGCCGGCTTTTTTGGGGGACGATCGACGTATTGGCGATTTTCACCGACGACCCGTTTTTCAGACGAATCAGAATCACTTCGCGACGGTCATCACCTTTTCCGATCTGGACCAACTCAACCCCCTCGATGGAGGAAAGCTCGAAAAAACGCACTTTCGTGAAAAAATCTTTTCGCCGGTAGGTCAGCCCCTCGCGATCCAGCGTCACCTGATCGTCAGTCACGAGCAGGCCAAACACCAGCAAGAGCATAATGGCATTAATAACGAACCAAATGATCGTTCGGAGGCTAAAAACCCCGTTCACGGTACAAATCACCCAGCCCGAGGCGATGACCCCAACGCTGATAAACGCCAAAATCCCCATAACGCCCCACCATGGAAAACTCTTGCGCGGACAAATGCTCAGCTCGATCTGAGACCGGTCCGGGGTGTAAAAGGTCGGGGTGGGCATAAAAAAATCCTTAAAAGGGTTTCATTACGCAGATGATGATTCCTGCGTTATCCTCATACTTGTCATTATTTCGCTGGAGGAGGATTCAAAAGATTGACCTGTGAACCTACGGCCGTTGCGGGTTGAGCGGGAGTTGGAGCGGGAGCAGGAGGCAGGGCTGGCGATGACGCAGGAACAGCCGCGGCTTTTGCCACCGTAGCTGCAGGTGCCGGAGCGGCCGCGACTTCCGCAGTTTTGGCTTCTTTATCCTTCTTTGCCTGAGCATCCTCCGCAGCTTTTTTTTCTGCTTCAGCCTTCTTTTTGGCCTCACGAGCCAATTTGTCCTGATTTTCCTGATCGTAGTTCTGTTTGAAGAAAACCTGCGAGCTGACCGGAATAAATTCCCTTTCTTCCTCGGAATTCTCAGGAATGAGCGGAATCACGACTTCCTGTTCCGCAAACACCGTTTTGTCGTAAATATCGCCGGTCCGGTATGGCCCCATTCCGAGGAACCAGCGATTTTTGGCTTTGCTTTCCGCCTGGAGGTTTCCAGACTGCCAGATCGGCATGTGGCTTTCGCGTGTGTAAGCGAATATCCCGATTTTGACCGTCGCCCGTTGGATCGTCCGTTTCGCAAGTGCGACTTCCGGGATCGAGACGGAACTGTACCCGGCAAATCCGGGGATCGTCATTTCGGAAAGGCCGAACAGCGTGTCGTTCTGGTCCGTACCGCTTGTTCCCGCACGGAGTTCCACGATAATTTCGGCATCTTCTTCTTTTGCCTCGAGAAGGCAGCCGCAGGAAAGGGCATGCTGGCGGACGAGACTTTGCAGGTACGGCGCGTCGGTGATTTTTTCAACAGGAGTGGTATTAATATAGATGTGCTTCCCACGAAGGACGGAAAAATTGGCCTGGCTGACGGCGCGGTCCATGGCGTCGGAAATCAGAAGCTGTTCGGTTGCTGTTCGAGTCGTATTTGTCAGTTTTGATGTACCACACCCCGTCAGTCCTGTTAATATAATGATTGCACAGGAAAAAACAATCATCCGGATTATGTGGAGATTTGAGTAAAACATTAAAAAACAAATATCAAAACAAAAGTGCAAAGTGTTTCATTCTCCCAATTTTAGCACAATTTATTCCCTGAATCAAGAGCAATTTAAAAAGATGAAAAATTTTTTACTTCGAGGGGGGTGGAACTCTTGAAATATTTAGGATTTTGACTATAATTGAGAAAATAAATGCTTCAGAAAACGTAAAGCAATCAAGCCCCTGATCCTTTTGATTAAAATCCAAAGACGCTTGAAGCGGCGTCTTCGTAAATCCTGTAAAGGTCCTCCCAAATGTCAAAAATCAATGAAGACGATTACTTCCAGGACAGTACCATGTCCTTCGGCGAGCACCTGGAAGAACTGCGTCGCTGCCTGATTCGCGCCATCGCCGGTCTGGTCGTTGGCTTTATTATTGGCTTGTTTATAGGCGGTCATGTTGTTGAAATGGTCCAAAGCCCTCTGAAACGAGCCTTAACGTCGTACTATCAGGGACGAACCGAGAAAGTAATTTCCACAAGCCAGGACGATTTTATAAAGCGAGGGTATGGCGAGGACATTTTGGCCCTTCCAACCCAATACGGACTCGTTGGTGAAAAATATCTTGTAAACCCGGACGAATTGGGGAAAGCGCTTGGTGTCGAGGTCAAAGACATTTCGGCCGATCCGGAAAATCCATGCAATCAAATCGGCGAAGGGATCCAGATTTCGTCGGAAGATGTTGAGGAGCGAAACAGGAAGTGGAAATTCGCCGATTATTTCAACGTTGAAAAATGGGCTCAGTGGGTCAGTGAGTCGTGGTCCTCAAAGGGGATCGACCTGAACGAAGACGTTTCAAAGACCGTCAGGGAAGAATCCGTCAGGTCGGAAGAGACTCAAGAACCTGTGGCAGAAAATCCGGAAACATCTCCTGAAACGCCAGCCGAAGCCCCCGAAGCGGCGCAGGCCCCTGTTGCTGAAAATTCTCCGGAACCTGTTGTGGCGGAACGCAAGAAAACGCGACTTGTTTCCATTTATTTGTGGAAACCGACGGTGAACGATGAACGTACTCAGGTGAAAAACTTCGCTGTTCAGGAAACGTTTATGATTTATCTGAAAGCTGCGCTCGTGGCGGGGCTCATCATTTCCAGCCCGTGGATATTCTGGCAGATCTGGAGTTTCATCGCGGCAGGGCTTTACCCGAACGAAAAGCGTTACGTGCATATTTTCCTGCCGTTCTCGCTGGGGCTTTTCCTTGGCGGGAATCTGCTCGCGTTTTTCTTCGTGTTCGAGCCGGTTTTACAGTATTTGTTCAGCTTCAACGAGTGGATGGGGATCGCACCGGACCCGCGGATCAGCGAGTGGCTCGGTTTCTTCCTCTTCCTCCCGATCGGCTTCGGTATCAGCTTCCAGCTCCCGCTGGTGATGCTTTTCCTGAACCGGATCGGCGTCTGCGAGGTGAGTGTTTACTCGAAGTACTGGCGTGTTGCGCTTTTGATCATTTTCTTCCTTTCCATGATTTTGACACCGGCCGACCCGACGAGTATGGTTCTGATGGCGATCCCGCTTTCGGCCCTCTACCTTGGCGGAATTGCTTTGTGCCGTGTTTTCCCGCGTCGTCTGAATCCGTTGGCGGAGGTGAAGTAATTTTCCATTTCTGAATGTACTGCGTTAAAAAGAGGAAGTTTGGCAAGAGCGTTTTGAAAGGGTTTTACCAGCTTCCTCTTCCGCGGACATTTTGATCTTGTGTATTTCAACAAATATTTCCCTATGAAACCAATTCTTTCCGTCGTTCGTTTTCTCGGTTCCATGTATTTCGCCATCGGCCTGATCCTGATCCTGGCCGTCGTGATGGCGTGGGCGACTTTTCTGGGAATGCAATTCGGCGACGATGCGAGCGCGTGGTGCGTCTATCACGCGGGCTGGTTTCTGCTCCTTTGCGGTCTGCTGGGGCTGAGCGTGCTCGTCAGCGCGCTGCTGCGCTGGCCGTGGAAGAAATATCAGACCGGTTTTCTCGTGACGCATCTTGGGATCCTCGTTCTTCTGGCAGGTTGCTGGATCGATTTCCGGTTCAGTCAGTCGGCCTTCCTCACGGTCGCGGAGGGGGAAACCAATTCCGTGGCGATTTGTCCCGGGGACGTTCATTTCGATTTGCGCTGGACTGCGAACGGAACGAATGAAGAGAAAAAAGAGATCCGCGAGACGCTGCGCTTTGAACCGGGGCCGTTTTCGTGGCGGTTTTACGGACAGAAAGGCGGTCTCCCCGTGGTGCCGTGGAACTGGGTTGGAAGAAATCAGCCGGGAGACTGTCTGCAATCAACGGCCCAAAAACGTTTGCTCTCGGAACCGAAAATCGAGGTGCTGGACTGGCTGAGGCTCGGAACGAACGCGGACGGCCAGGAAGAACCAAAGACGGTGGATGAATTCGCGTGGGAAGTCGCGCAGGCGGGTGGAAATCCGAAAGGCGGGACGCTTTCCAAAGCGGAGATGAAGCGCCGCACGTTGGGTTGGACCTCGTGGGTGAAAGTCCGCGTGACGCTGGATGGAGAGTCCCGGGAGGCGTGGCTGCGCCAGTTTGACTTTTTCACTCCAGACGGTCTGGAGCGGAACACGCCGTCGGAATCGGACCGTACGCTTTTGGTTTTCCAGAGCCAGAAAGGAAGCAGAATTCAGCTCGTTTACGCGCAGAATACCGTGGCACTGAATTTTGGAGTCCAGCTTGACCGCTTCAATAATCGGTTGGACCCGGGGACCTCGATGGCGTCGCACTATTCGAGCGACGTGACGATCCTGGACCGAAAAATGAACGTTTCGATGAACCAGCCTGTGGACATTTCGGAGCCGAAAACCGGTCAGGTGCGGCGTCTTTTCCAGACGTCTTACGGCGGGCCGTTCCTGAATCGCTCGGCTAAACCAGACGAGCGGGAACAGTTTTACACTTCGACGTTTACGCTGCGCTATTCGCCGGGCCGCGGCCTGCTTTACCTCGGATGTTTGCTGGTCGTGCTGGGGATCGGGATCATGTTCTCGATGAAAGCGTACTTCTTTGGGAGGGGCTGAGGAAAATCTTCACGTCCAGCCCGCTTCCAGCCTTCATTTAAACACGGATTTCCACGGATTCAAAGGATTTTCAGGATTTTTAAAGAAAAAAGTTTGAAGCCTTTTCTGAAAAATCCTTTTAATCTTTTTAATCCGTGGAAATCCGTGTTTAAATCACGCGATGAGGTGGGACTGGCGTCGGTTTTGGACACCAGTTCCTTCTGCGATTTTGGCTGTCTTTTTCTCCCGGGATTCTTTCTCAAAAACTCTTAAATTTCTCAAAGAATCACCGTTTCTTTAACTGCTTGAGCCGGAGCGCTTCGGTTCGATTCTTGTAGTCGCAGTCCAGCGGGTAGCAGCCGGAGACCATGCCGTTGCGTGGGGCGGTCGTGCAATCGCTGAACGTCCGGCAGACGCGGCAGCGGTTGAGTTCCCGCCCGGCGAGCGAGTCCGCTATCAGGTCACCGTAAGTCAAAACCATGCGCCCGATCCCGACCGAGTCGATCCAACCGTTCCTCACCGCGGCCTGCGCCACGTGCGGGAGGTAGTCCTGAAAATACGTGTACGCCGACCCGATCATCGGGAGATTCGGGAAGCGTTTTTTCAGCTCTCGGGCGTTGACCATCTGGCGGACGCAGCCGAAAAGCGGGTCTTCCGGCGGGTCGATCCGGGGCGGGATCTTCATCGAACCGTCGGGCTGGAGGACCGCTTCCACCGCGGGAGTGAAGGACGGGCGCTGGGCGTACACACTATAGTACGGCGTGGCGGCCGTCACGTTCAAAAGGTCGATTTTTACGTCCTCGGCCATGACGCGGACGATTTCGAGCATTTCGTCTTCGATACAGTTGGCGATCGTGCCGAATTTCGCCTTGGTCTCCTCGCCGGGGATCGCGTCGTAAATCGAAAGCCGCACGCCGATCATCAGACCGGGGCACTCGGTACGGATCCCGTCAACGACTTCGCGCAGGAAACGCAGACGGTTTTCGAGTGGTCCGCCGTACGGGCCGGGACGGTCCACCGCGCGCATCAGCTCGTACAGGAAGTAGCCGTGGCAGTGCTTCACGTCCACGAAATGGAAGCCAGCGTCCCACGCGCATTTGGCGACTTTCACGTAATTGTCGATCATCTGGCGGATCTCGCCATCGGTCACGACGCACGAGTCGTCGCTCGGGTCGATCTTTACGCGGGCGTCGAGCATTTTGTGATGGAATGCGATACGCGGGGAGCTTTTCCCCCAGTACGGGTTGCTGAACCGGCCGGAATGGGTGAGCTGAAGGCCCACGAGGAACGTTTCGTCCGGGTTTTTACCTTCTTTCTGGAGCCGTGCGCGGTGTGCGCCCGTGACGGTTTCAAAGAGCTCGTGGTACATGGAATCCGCTTTTTCCTCGCAGTGGCACAACTGACGCGGGTTGGAGCGTCCGTCGAACTGAACGGCGCACGCTTCGCCTCCCCAGATGAGCGACGCGCCGGAATCGCCGAATTTTTTCCACCGGTTGAGCAAAAGGTCGGACGGGGAGCCGTCGTCGTTGGCGTCCCAGCCCTCCATCGCCTGCGTACACCAACGGTTTGGAAGCGTGTAATTGCCGATCTTTAGCGGCTGCGCCATCGGCGAGCCTTCCGCTTCGGAAAGGATTTTTTCATCGACCGGGATTTCCAGACCGAGAGATTGCAGGTAATTCACGAATTCATCACGGGTACGAAGTGCGCCGATGCGGCGGTAGGCGGATTTTTCCATGGTTCCCTCTAAATCTTTCTTTTTTATTTTGGAGAAAAACTTTTCTTTATTCTACTCCTTTTAAAAAGAAAAACCACCCCCCGGAACATTTTTTCAACAGAATTTTTTAAAAAATTCCTCTTGCGTCAAACTCCAAAATTGACTATGATTCTTTTATTGGATGGAGGGGGGGAAGCCCACCAGGAAATCAAAAAAAGAGGAAAAAAGGATGACCAATTCAAGTGCGGAACTGTTGAAGGTCCAAGTACGCTGGCTAACCGAAAGAGATTTGGACGCGGTTTACGATTTAGAACAAAAATGCAGTGAAAACCCTTGGGGACCAATGGAATTCGCGAACATTCTGATGCACTCCAACTGCGTAGGGATCGTGGTTGAGTATCAGTCCCGGTTGATCGGGTACCTGATTTACGAGACGCAGGAAAAGTCGATCGATATTTCAAACATCGTGGTGCTCCCGGAATTTCGCCGCAAGGGGGTAGCTTCCCAGATGGTCGCGCGTCTTGCCTGCAGTCTGATCCACGGGGCGCGCCGGATGCTTACACTTTCGGTTCGTGAGTCCAATCTCGCTGCCCAGCTTTTCTTCCGCTCTTTAGGCTTCAAAGCGGTTTCGATCAAACGAGCCAATCAGGAAATGAACGAAGACTCTTATGTCATGCAATACAAACACCGTGCTCGGGTTTTACCGACGGAACTGGTTTTGAATTGAGTCTGAAACCCAAGTAAAAAAATAAACAAGGGATTAAAAAAGGAGACGGCACACGTGTACCGCCTCCTTTTTGTTTAGCTTTCTTCCGCATTTTCTTGAGCGTTTCTAGGCAAATTTTTCTTTGGGGGGGTTGAATTCCACGGAATTTATGCTACACTGTAATATGAGATTTTTCCGTTTTTTAGAGAGGTAAACCCCTATGAAACCCAGCCGTTTCGTTTTCTTTTTTATTTTGGTTTCGTTCCTGATTTCCGCGTTTTCTCTGGTCATTTCACCGAGTCACGCCATGGATTGGCGCACGTGGGCGGAACTTCCTGTTTGCAGGGACGGACGTATTATGCCATTAGACGCCTTCGCCCGGTCGAACGTACGTCTGATTTGCGGCCGGAACGCGCCAAGGATCGTGATGGAAGACGGTAAAAAACGGAAATTCACCGCGGCGGAGCTTTATTTCGCGTGGCTGGCCGAGCCGGAACGATGGGCTGAAATTTCGTTCATCCCGCTGACCGACGTGGCTTTGCGCGAGTGGATGGGGCTTCCCCTTTTGAGTGAGTCCGGTGAGCGGCTTACTGCTGTTTCACCCGCGGACATTTCAAGGCTTTACAATTCTAAAGATTTTAACGCGAAACTCGCCCGAATGCTTCAGAAACTTGAGGAGGCTGAAGCTCTTGTGGCAAAAGCAAATGCGGAGGGAACGGTTACCGGGACGGAATTGGAACAGGCGAAACTTCTGGCGAAAGAAAGTGGAAAACTCCGCGAGAAACTTGACCAGTTGGAAAGTCGGTACGTTGCGTGGCTTCGTCTGACGTTTAACCCCGTGCGGACGACTGGTTCGCTTAACGCACAGAACGAGCAGAGCGCCTGGACTTCTGTTCTGAATGACGCGGCGTACGTGGACTACATGGGGCAGATCGTTTCCGTTTCGTACGTCGAGCAGAACCTGATTTTTATGCTTTGCGGCGAGTACGAGCCAAGAATCTCCCTGCGCGGGGCGGCGATGGAAAAGATTTCGGCCGAGGAACTTGCTCGGATCCACGACGAGCTGAAAGTTCCCGACCGCCCGGATCGGCGTTTCACGCCGCACGAGCTTTACGTCTCGCTGAAGCGGGACGCGAAACTCTGGAAGCACGTCCCGTTTTTGCGACTGGAAAGCGTGGAACTGCGCAAGATTCTGGGCCTTCCGACCGCGCCGGAGGGGGAAACGCCCATGGTTTTTGTCGCTCCACTCGAACTTTTGACCGCAATGCAGGAAAAAGACGGGAATATTCGGGATGCTCTGGCGAAAAAGACGGTTTCCGAGGAGGAGGCGAGGGAACTGAATCGGCTTCAAATGGCGGTCCAGTTTTACTGCTACTGGGTGGATGGTCAACTTTTGAATTCCGTGCCTCTTGGGGAGCGGTTTTACACAGATTTTACCCAGCTCTCTAACTGCTGGTTCGGTCAGGGACGTGCCATGATGGGTCCTGCACAGCCGCTTGATGTTCAACTTCTGACGATTATCCTTGAGCGGGATCCAGCCCTTTTCCAGAAAATGGCTTCCGGGTGGCGGACCGTCTCGCCGCAAGTCACGCTGAACCAGGCGATCCAGACGGGCAAAATCACCCCGCCGCAATGGGATTTTCTGCTTTCGTGCATGGGGCCGGACTCGCCGGAATTCGCGTTTTTCAAAGCCGCTCAGGACGTTTCACGTGCTTTCGAGGCTGTACATGCCACGTTGACTCAACCAGATTTAAAGTCGGATTTGGCCACCCAAACCTTACTGATCCAGATTTCAGACCGGCTTGCGGATTTGAGGAAAAGCGTCGATGCTCTGCTTGTACCCTTCAACGCTTTGTGCGCCTCGGCCCGGGGGAAACTCCCGGAAAAACTCACGAAAGCGGACGAAGACTGGTACTCCATGCTGGTCGTAAGCCGCGTTTCGCTTCGGAATTTCGCGCTTTGTGCCGCGTCACTTCAGTACGCGCTTTTTGATGAAGATTCCGCTCCGGGGATACTCCCGACCGTAGAAGCGGGGCCGCTCGATCGGAGTCGCACGGAGTCGGTTCAGGTTTTCACGATACAATTCTCGCCGAATTTTCAACCGTGGCTGAGTCTCAACGCGCTGCTTTTCGGGGATTTGGAACACGGTTTCCCGGCGGACTGGCCGGTAGAGGCGCGTGCGGAAATGGGCTCGGCGCGTGCCGCGTTCAAGCAAATGGTCGAAGCCTGGAAGAAAAATGACAAGAAATTGTTCGTGGAATTAAGCCAAAAATTCGCTTCGGCACTTCAAACGGCCGCGGAGGAACTGGAAGAAGTCCGGGCGCGCGTTCTGCCGGAAGGGGAACTGGACGTCGAGGCCCTCGCGAACACGAAGTACCCGGCCAGCCCGTTCAAAATGGGGCTTGAAACGTGGTACTTGCGTCTGCGTCCGTTTACATTCGCGTGGATATTCCCGTTTGCCGCCACACTGATCCTGGGCGCTTCGTGTGTTTTCCAGATACTTTCCCGAAAAAGTGAAATCTCAGGTGACTCGGATTCGCTTCGAGTCTTTGAATCTTTCGGCTCGTTGGCCTTCTGGCTCGGTTTTGGCCTCTTTTTTATCGGAATCTTGTTCACAACTGTGGGACTTGCTCTTCGTTCCTGGATCATGAATCGTGCGCCGGTGACGAATATGTTCGAGACCATCGTTTTTGTGGCGTGGTCTGCCGGCGTTTTGGGGATTTGCCTGACGTTCCGTGTCCAGTTCGCCCGGATGATTTCGCTCGGCTGGAACGCGGCCAAAGTCGGTCCTTGCGAAACGCCTGCGGGGAAAACCTTCCGCGCGTTCTGCTGGTCCGTGCGGGTTTTGCTGGCGGCGGGAATTTTCTTCCTGCTGGGCTTTTATGGCCTAGGAAACGGGTCCGGCTACACCGCGGTCCGGCTCACTCCGGCGCTGGCGGTTGGCGCGGCTGTGCCTTCCCTTTCCGCCTGGATCGAATGGCTCGCCGGGGTTTTGATGCTCGGCGTGTTCCTGTGGTGGGTCCCGCTTTTCCTGATCGCGCCGTTGGCGGGGTGCTGGCTTTACGTTACGAAAAATCAGTGGTCGGATGAAGACCGCGGTCGGGTGGAGCGTCAGCGGTTCCAGCGCCCGTTTTTCGCGTGCGCTTCGGCGTTCGTCGTGTTCCTGATTTCTTGGATCGCGGTTTCCTTCCCGGACGTTTTCAAGCCCGATTTGCGGAATCTCGCGCCGATTTTGCGGGATAATTACTGGCTGGCGGTCCACGTGATCACGATCGTGGCGAGTTACGGCGCCGGGATGCTCGCGTGGGGTCTGGCGAACGGCTCGCTCGTGTGCTACATTTTCGGAAGATATGGCACGGACGCGGCCGGAAAACGCACGCCACCGGAGATTTGCCGGACGCTTTCGGAACTCCTTTACCGTTGCATGCAGGCCGCCGTGCTGCTGCTCGTCATCGGGACGATCCTGGGCGGACTTTGGGCTGACGTTTCGTGGGGGAGATTCTGGAGCTGGGACCGCAAGGAGGTCTGGGCGCTCATTTCCCTTTTCGTTTATCTGCTGATCCTTCACGGCCGGTACGTGCGGCTGCTGGGCGAGTTTACGCTGGCGGTCGGCTCGGTCCTCGGTGCGTTCGCGATCATCATGGCGTGGTACGGCGTGAACTACGTCATGGGGAGCGCGCTGCACGGATACGGCGCCGGTTCCGGCTCGCTGATCTACGCGTGGCTCGTGGTCGGCGCGAACTGCCTGCTGATCCTCGGCGCGGTCATCCGGTACTCGATCGAGATGAAGTAAAGAAAAAACCAAAGAAAAACCCCGTCCACGGTTTTTCGTGGACGGGGCTGAAATCAAAATCAAACTCTTTTCAGACGCTTTTCAGGCGATCATAACACGACTTTTGCCGTCTTAACGGACAGCGCAGAGGACCAGGCGGTCGTGCAGATGCCGTTGCCAAAGCTGATCTGGATCTTTTGCTGCGTGTTGGCCGGAGCGCACTCGAACGTCAAAGAACCATTCTCAAAAGCCACGGTCATGCCATTTCCGAATGTGGCGGAGCCGGCACCATTTACCACGATGATCACCACGTCGCCGAATTTGTCCGATCTCACGTTCAACGTCGTCGCGTTCACGAGGTTCGTAGCCGCGTAGTTTGCTACACTGATTTGGAACGAGTAGCTCGTCACGGTTCCTTTCACCAGTGCCATCTTGGGCGTGGCGAGCGTTTCGGCTTCGAGCACGGCGCTGGCTGCGGAAGCGTTGAACGCGTTATCCTTCGTCGCCAGAACGCGGACCTGGTAGTTATTGCCGCCCTTCAGTTTCTGGATGGTGTAAGCATTGCCCGTTGCGCCGGTGGTGGCGTTCGACCACTTGTTTCCGTCCAGCGAGTACTGCACCGTGTATTTCTGGGCGGGCGTATCGGTTTTCTGGCCGTGGGACGTTTCCCAGGTCACTTCGATGCTCGTGTCGCTCAGGGGCGTCGCCGAGGTGATCACCGGGGCTTCGTAAGAGGCCTTGAGGGTTTTCACTCTCAGCTTGGACATGGTGGAGACGCTGACGTCGTCCGTGAAGGAGACCTGCACGTTGTACGTCGTGTTGCTGGCCATTTCGGTGAACGTGAAGAGACCGTTTTCAAACGTCACCTTCCCGCCGTTGGCCAAATCGCTTTCGCCAAACTGGTCTTCAATGTCCACCGTAGTCTGGACTCCGTTGACCGTCAGGATCGCCTGCGTCACATTATCGGCGAGGTTTTTGGCCGTGTAGTTGGTCACATTCACCTGGAACGAATCGTAATGGATCTGCGCTTTGTCCGCTTTCAGCTTCGCCTGATCCAGCATAACGACGGGCCCCTGCAAAATATTGCCTTCCTGCTGATCGCGAAGGACCTGGACTTCGTAGTTCGTGCCGGCCTTGGGGCTGAAGGTAAAGCTCGTGACCCCAGCCTTGAGCTTCTTGGTCGTCCACTTGGCAGTGTTGGCCACGCGGTAGCGGATCGTGTCCGCGGCCGGGCTCTCGTCGAGCCAGGAGACGGTGACTTTTTTGGCGTTGAACGTGGCGACGATTTCAAGTTGGGGAACCGCCTGTTCGTTGCTGTACTCAGAATCCGTGAAGGCTCCCGTACCAAGCGCCATGACCCGAGCGGTGTATTCCACGCCCAGTTCGCCGACAAAGGACGCGGAGGTTTTATTGACCGTCTTCGTGAGCCATTCCTCCGAGCCGACGGCTTTGTACTCGAACTGATACCCGTTGGCGTTCGGGACAGCGTCCCACGTGAAGGAAACTTTCGACATTTCGACCGTGGCTTCGCTCAGCGTCGGGTTGGCCAAGGGCGCGATTTCACTGGCAATTATGATCGTCTGCGTCCCATCGGCATTGGTCGCCGTGATCGGCAGCGCGCCATCTTCAGCGGAGTAATCATAATCGATCCAACCTCCCTCTTCCCCGATCTCAATGATATTCCCATCCACATCCTGGAAGGTCCACGGGGCGCCGCACTCGTCATCATAAAAAGCGATATTTAGATCATTCTCCGGATTAATAAGGACGATATTCAGATTGGCGCTCCAGCAATCCAGAATTGACAAACTCGCGCATGCGGACACATCCAAGTCAGAGAAAAGGTTTCCACCGCAATATAATTCATTCAACTCTGAATTTTCAGAGACATCCAGCGATTCCAGCTGGTTGTTATAGCAGTACAGGCCAGTTAAGGCTGCGCATTCGGAAGTATCCAATGAAGTCAACTGGTTGTTCCAGCAGGTCAGATCAAGCAAGCTCTCACATCCGGAAACATCGATCGAGGTCAACTGGTTGTCAGAGCAGTCCAGCGAGAATAATGCGGAACAGCCAGAAACGTTCAGTGAAGTCAACTGGTTGTCAAAGCAATACAGAGTCTCCAAAGCGTCACAACCGGATACGTCCAGCGCGCCAACAACTCCGTAATTCCCCAAATCCAAAGAAATCAATCGCATGACCCCATCGACTTCCTGGAAGGTGGCGCCTTCGTTGTTATCATTGAACCATGTGTTCGGGTCATTCACGTCGTAAGCGTCACCGAAGATTTTTGCGCCGTTGGTGACGCCTTCGTCATCGGCCTGTTCAAAGAACGCCTGGAGTTTGGCAGTTTCATTGGCGTCATAGAAAAACACGGACTGCGCATCTGTGAAATCCGAATCCAGGAGAAAAATATTGCCGGTAAGGGCCTTGACACGGAAATAAAGCGGCGACGCATTAGTATCCAGACCAGTGATGGTCGTATCACCAGCCGAAACGTTTTGACTCACCGCATCGCTGAAGTCCTCATTGGCCGAGTATTCCAGCACGTAACCCGAAGCGTCCTCATCCGCGGAAACGGTCACCGTAACCGAGTTAATGCTTGTCAGGGTTGCCGTCAGTGTTGGAGCGTCCATCGGCGTTTTGGTGACGATCCTGATCGTCTGCGACTCATCAGCGCTTGTCGCCGTAACAGGCAGCTCACTGACATTTTCAGCGGAGTATTCATACGAAGTGCCATCTGACGAAAGGATCGTTTCATCGGCAGCCTGGAATGTCCATGTGGTATCGAAATTTTCGTCATAAAGCTCAAGATAAAGATACTCCAGATCCTGATTGATAATAACGTACTCCAGATTGGCAGACCAGCATACCAGGTACTCTAACGCGGGACAATTATAAGCGTCCAGAATGGAGATCTGGGTACCATTGCATTCCAGCTGATATAACTCAGCGCATTCAGAGATGTCCAGTGAAGTCAGCGCTGTGTTTAAGCAGCTCAGATAACCCAACGCTGTACATCCGGTTATATTCATTTCTGTCATATTGGGATTTGCAGGCAAATCCAGCGCAGTCAATGCAGTACATCCGGACAAATCCACCGAGACCAGATTAGCGTTTTCATAGGCTCCCACATAATCCAGGGACGTGCAGCCAGAAGCATTCAGAGTGGTCAGTGACTCATGGAGGTAAGCAAACAGGCTCTGTAATTGCGTACAGCCAGAAACATCCAATGTGACCAGTGAGTTGAGTTTGAGTCCATTGTCAACAGGAGAGGTATTGAGTTTCCCATCTTCCCACTGTAACGCAGTACAGCCGGACATGTTCAGCGTGGTCAGGTTACTCAGACCGGAAAGTTCAAGCGTTGTCAACGCAGTGCAGCCAGAGACGTCCAGCGTGACCAGCGATTCAGCCACGGAAGCGTCCAGGTATTCTAATGTCGCACATCCGGACAGATTCAGCGAGGTCAGATTGCTGAGACCAGTGAGATCCAGCCATGACAACATCGTACATCCGGACATATTCAGCGAGGCCAGCTCCGTGTTATTGTCGAAAAACACCCCATCCAGTGACGCACATCCAGATACATCCAGCGAGGTGATCGGGCAATTCCCAAAAGCCAGATCCGTTAATTCGGTACGTCCAGAAACATCCAGCTCTGTCAGCGAGGTGTTGAAGCAAGCCAGATTCGTTAACGCATTACATCCGGTTATATCCATCGAGGTCAGGTTGGGGTCGTCACAGCAGGACAGCGTATCCAACGCAGTGCAACCAGACGCATCGACCGAGGTCAAATTGTCATCAAACCAGGTCTCCATTCCCGTTAATGCCGTACAGCCAGATACATTCACCGAGGTCAGTCCATCGATGTGACCAGCAAGCACCTCGACTAATGCCGTACAGCCGGAGACGTTCAGATCGCCAACCAGATCGCCATTTTCCAGGTTCAGCTGTGTCAACCTCATCACGCCGTCGATTTCTTCGAAAGTAGCGCCTTTGTCGTCAGCGTTGAGCCACGCGCTCGGGTCGTTCACATCATAAGCGTCGCCGAACATTTTGGCGCCGTTGGTGACCCCATCTTCGTCGATTTGTTCAAAGAACGTCTGCAGACATTCGACCTCATGGGCGTTATAGGCTGTTTCATTGAACGTATAGATCCCGTCCGAAACGACTCCCGGATCGCTTTCCAGCGCTTGCGGGCTCTCAAGCAATACTTGGGGAATAACCACATTTTCCTGAGTTGCGGCAGCCGGCGCAATGATTGCCGGAACGGCATCTGCGGCTTCTGTATTCCACGGCAAGGCGCTCAGCAGCGCCCGCTCTTCCAGAGCTTCGAGTTGCAGAGAATGCTCGCGTTTCAAAGGTGAGTTGTTCCCTTTACGATGAGAATTTGCGAAATTAAACATGAATAACTCCTGATTTTGTAAATGAACCTGCCGACAATCAAGGAAACCTTTTCATTGACTGTATATGATTATCGTGCTCCAATAAATGTCCCGGACGAAGGATTTTGGGCTGTTCATTTGTACCGAAAATTTGTCGTAATTGTTATCTGGGACATCATAATCGAGCAAAAACAACTGATTTCTGTTATTATACAACATAAATAGTTTTTGTCAAGTGACCATCTGGGGAAAATACACAAATTTGGGAAAAAGAAGGTTTTTAGACTTTCCGTCAGGTGAGGAATCACCCAAAACACCCACAAAAAAGGTAGTATTTTAAATTGAAAAGGTTGGGAAACTGTATTTTTAAAAAAGGGGGATTTTTTCAGTCTTTACCCCTTTAAACTTTCCCAAATCTTGACATTTTTACATTTTTTTTCTAAAAATTTCCCAAAAAGGGCTTTTTTTGGGGGAAGGTCCCTTGTAATAATTCGCCCATTGTGTTATACTTAGGTCAGAGTTAAGGGAGATCCTTAACACAAATAACCCAACGCCTAATGAGCGGGAACTACCTATTGGTGAGCCGATACTGAGCTCGTAAGGGGCCTGAATTATTTGTCTTCAGAGAATGTATCTGTGCGTGACTCCTCGAGAGAACGCACATCACAAGATATTGAAGCACAGGTACCCGCCTTTAACCTACGGGCTCTCCAATAATCCTGCTAACCTGGCTGTTGGTTTTTTTTATTAAGTTAGGAGTTGGAAGTTAGGAGTTGACGCTTCGCGTAACGTTGGCTTCAGAATGAGTTCAACCCATAAAAAGCCGAAGGCCTTTCTAATTCCTGATTTCTAACTCCTAATTCCTAACTCCTAACTTCCCCTATGGCCAACATTCAAACCCTTCCAGCCGCTTGTACCCACGTCATTCTTTCGCTGAACCCGAAAGCGGGACGGCATTCGTCCAAAGAACGGGCGGAGAGGCTGGCCAAAACGCTTCAGGAGGCGGGGCTTGAGGTCGAGATCCAGACCGATCTGGCGGTCGTGGCCTCCCATGCCAATGAACTCCACCGGGCGGAAAAACTGCGCGCCCTGATCGGCGTCGGAGGGGACGGAACGGCCGCGGAGCTGACGAATCGCACCGAGCCTGGCGTCCCGATCGCGCTGCTTCCAAGCGGGACGGCCAATCTGCTCGCCAAATACCTGAAATACTCGTTTGATCCCGAGAAATTCGCGCAGATGATCCTGGCCGGAAAGGTCATGACGATGGATGTCGCGCAGGCGAACGGCCGCCTTTTCCTCGCGATGATCGGCTGCGGCTTCGATGCGGAAGTGGTCGCGCAGGTACACGCCGCCCGAATGAGCAATCCGAAGGGGGCGCATATTAATTATTGGTCGTACACGAAGCCGATCCTCCGTTCGATCGCGTCGTACCGCTTCCCGAAGGTCCGGATCGAGTTCCTCGACGAAACCGGCACGGAGACGGGTGAGTTTTACGATGTTCCCTGGGTTTTCGTTTGTAATATTCCCAACTACGGCTGGGGAATTCCCATGGCGCCAGGCGCGAAAGGGGACGATGGTCAACTGAACGCGCTGCTTTGGCGCGGCGGTTCCCTTTGGAGCGGCGTGCTTCTTTCCTCCCTGGCAACGCTTGGTGGTCTGCACCGGTTTTGGTGGCGTGCCCGAATGAGGACCGGCAAAAACTTCCGGCTTTCGGTCGCGCCGAATCAGCGAGAGGGGGCGGTCGTTCCATACCAGCTCGACGGCGATCCGGGAGGAAATCTACCCGTGGATGTGTGTTTGCTGGAAAACCGGCTGACGATTTTTTGCAAGTAAAGCGTTTTATTTCGATTTAACCCGGCGCGTAATTTCGGCCTTCGGCCTCCATTACCGCCTTTCATCATTTTTATATTCAGGAGCTTCCAATGGCTTACTCACGCGAAGAACTGATGCAGCTCGTTCAAGGGGTTGCAGCGGATTACGAAAAACTCGAAAATGAGCTGAAAAAAGCGGTCATCGGCCAGGACGAAGCCGTTCGGACGGCTCTGGCGGCGTTGATCCTCGGCGGGCACGTGCTCGTGGAAGGTCTGCCCGGGACCGGGAAAACGTTCCTCGGGACGTCCCTCTCCCAGATCGTCACGCTTTCCTCGACCCGGATCCAGTGTACGCCGGACCTGATGCCGACCGACATCATCGGGACGTACGTCATTATGGAAACCGCGCAGGGACGCCGTGCGTTTGAATTCCAGAAAGGCCCGATTTTCGGGAGCATCGTGCTCGTGGACCAAATCAACCGCACGACGCCGCGCACGCAGTCGGCCATGCTTGAAGCGATGGAGCAAGGGGCCGTAACGGTTTCGTCCGAGGTTTTTGACCTTCCGTCTCCGTTTACGGTCATCGCGACGCAAAACCCGCTCGAACAGGAAGGAACGTTCCCGCTTCCGGAGGCGCAGGTGGACCGTTTCCTCTTCCAGACAAAGATGAAAATGCCCACCGGGGCGGAAATGGCGCAAATTCTCCAGCGGGCTACGGGCGCCGAGAAGGTCATGATCCGCAGCGTCATGGACGGGAAGCGTGTGCTGAAGATGCGCGACATCATCCGGAACGTTACGATTTCGGACGATTTGTGCCAGTGGTGTGTCGCCCTGATGGAAAAGTCGCAGCCGACCGGGGCCAGGGCGCCGCAGTCGGTCAAAGACTTCGTCCGGTACGGCATTGGCCCGCGCGGCGTGCAGGGACTCGTGCTTGCGGCAAAATTCTCCGCAGCCATTGAAACGCGGCTGGAAGTAACGAAGAACGACCTGATGAAAATGGCCCTTCCGACGCTCCGGCACCGGATCTTCCTCAATTTCCGCGGCGAAGCGGAAGGGGTTTCCAAAGACCAGATCCTGGCAGAGATTTTGAAGTAAAAAATACGGGGACGACGCTTCCAGCGTCGTTTCAAAAACCAACATCTACGGGGACGACGCTTCCAGCGTCGTCTTTTAATTATGAATTAAGAATTTAGAATTATGAATTAGAGACGACGCAGGATGCGTCGTCCCCGCAGGAATCACTTTTTCTCCATCACTTTTTCATCGCCGGCGAGCGGATGGTTTTCGTCAAGCGCGTGGAGCGTGAACTCGAACTGCGTTGGTTGGATCTCCATCACCATGAACCCGTTCGGCTCCTTCGGCGTGAGCTGACGGTTCGACGTCGTCGGGAACGCAAACGCGCGGATCGGACCAGGCTCACAAGTGAAATCGTAGCGTCTGTACTGATGGTTATGCCCGAACAGGTACCCCTGAACGCACGGGTATTTCCCGAGCAGCTCACCGATTTTCGTCTGTTCGAGCGGGTGGTGCGCCAGCACGAAGCACGGTTTTTCGCGCGCCGGAAGCGTCTTTTCAAGCCACGCGATCGACTCGGTCTCCATCGTTCCGTCCCACGGCCGCCGGTCCGGGAATTTGTCTTTTTCGGCCATATACGCCCGCGTGTCGTCCATGCGGGAATCCAGAATGATGAAGTCCACACCGTCCGCCTCAACCACGCCGACCTGCTTACCGGGGATCCCGTCAACGGTCATGCGTTTTTCCGGGAAGACCTCGAACATGCGCTCCCGCGTGTCGTGATTTCCAACGACCAGATGCCACGGGATGCCCGCGTCGGTGATCGGCTGCATGAGGCCCTTCATTTCGAGGTACTCCTCCGATTTCCCGTAGGTGGAAACGAGGTCGCCCAGAATGAAGATCATGGCGGGACGCGGTTCCATGACGAGGATCTCGTCCACGATCCGTTTCAGATTGGCCGCGTGGTTCGGGACGTCCGGCCCGACGTGCGTGTCGGCGATGAAAACGATTTTGTGCGGGTCAACGCCCACCCCATCGGCTCCGAGAGTCAAACCAGCCCGAAGACTCAAGAGCACAGCGGCGGGAAGTGAGAGAAAATGACGGCGTAACATCATAATTTCCTTTTAGGTACAAATTACTTCTGCGCCATATTTGTCGGCGGGTAACCAGGATACTGCGGCATCGACCACAAGTGCGGGTTGGAAGCGTCCAGCTGATTTAACGTCGGCGAGCCGTATAGGATGCTAAACTTCATCCCCTTGCCATCATTTTCTTTCGGGCAATTAATTTCGACGCCCGTCGGAAGGATGATTCCCGTTGCGGGATCTTTGCGGAAACTCAGGACCCGAGAGTCAGCTACAAGCGATCGGAACCTGTCATAAATTCGCACCGCAGCCGGAAGCCCGTAGTCACGATTGATCACGATCGAGCGTGTACGTGACTCGCCGCTGGCAGTCGTTTCGTGAACACGCAGTTCCAGATGTCTGGCATCATTAGGAACCGGGATTGGCCCCTCATAGCTGGCTGAAGGGTCAAGCATCCCAAACCCCATTGCGTCGATCACCCACATCGGGTTGATGGAAAGATCCAGATTCGCCTCACACTGCGGGTAATCCACATTCCTGCAGTAGTACATCGCTTTCGGCTCGGCTTTTCCGATCCACATCCACATCACGTCCGCATTCCGTCCAACGTCCAGTTCCTGTCCTGTGACGGCATGGTGACCAATGAGCCGGAAGTACCCCGGACGTTTAAAGGCAATTTCGCCTTTGAGATTGAAAACGCCTGGGCCGTTAAGGGTCGCGTCTTTGGTCGAGAAGCTGTCAATGCGCGACACGTTCTCGTTCACCATCGAGATGATTTCCGAGATCGTTGCCTGCCCCGAGATGGCTGGCTTCGTGCCCGGAGGTATCTCCGGATTCCTTCGGAACGGATTTCCCGACCTGCACCCCGTCGAAAGGCACATGATCCCCACGAAAAAGAGGATGAGCGGAATGGAATTAAAAAATCGGGAAACCATTTTTCTAATTATGAATTATGAATGAAGAATGACGAATTATTAAGTTCAAACGTTCGAGTGAATTCATAATTCATCATTGATCATTTGAAACGCTCCTCTGTTTCCATCACAGGCCGGACATTTTTCTGGTGCGTCGGTCCCGTCCAGGACGTACCCGCAGCGGGTACACTGCCATTTAACGGAGGAATCAGAGTGAAAAAGCGTATTGGATTCAAGCAGTTTGAGGATTTGCGAGAAACGAATCTCGTGCTGTCGCTCACAAAACGCGATGGACTGGAACCGGTTGGCAACCTCGTCGAAACCCTCGGACCGGGCCTCCTCCGCGAATTTCGGGTACAGATCCGACCATTCTTCCCGCTCGATCTGGGCCGCAGCGCGAAGATTCGCTCGTGTATCGCCAATTTTCGTGCTCTGAATTGTCATGCAGAATTCCACTTTTCCACCCTGCAAATACTCAAAAAAACATCTCGCGTGTTCGCCTTCCTGCGCCGCCAGTTCGTGAAACGTCCGGGCGATGACATCAAAGCCTTCCTTTTCCGCCTGAGACGCGTAAAATTTATACCGGTTCTGCGCTTGTGACTCGCCAGTAAAGGCCTGAATCAGATTTTTTTCCGTTTGGGTTCCGCGAATATTCATGGCTTTTCGAGGGGTTGAACTGGGTGGGAACTGGGCAATTTTTATCTATTATAACAAATTTCCTCGCGTTTGACTACCGCAAATGGAAGTTTTTTTCAAAAAAAAGAAAAAATCTGAGAAACTTTTGTGGGACACCCGAGACAATGCTTGTAAACGTCGTGCTCGTTACATCTCCGCCCCCTCTTGAAAAAATCTCTCTTTGTGCTAAACTTAATTAATCTCTTTTGAGGTCAGATAAACAGGATCGATCATTCAGAAAGAAGGACCAAAATGCCACTTTTCAAGTACGGCCACACCGAGGGTAAAGGCAAGGAGTGCCAGGACGTTTTTGAGGTTTTGCAGAATCGGGACGAGGCCGAGCTGACCGTCTGTCCGAAGTGCGGGCGGCCCGTGCGCAAGATGCTGAACATCCGCGTCGCGTCGATCAAGAGCGAGCGGGATATGCTCAGCCCGAAGAACCTCGCCGATCATGGTTTCACCCAGTACAAAAAGAGCGGCGACGGCTTTTACGAGAAAACCGCCGGCGACGGCCCGCAGGTCATTTCCGCGGATCAAGCCCGTCAGATGCAATCCCGTTGATTTGCGGAGACGACGCTTCCAGCGTCGTCCTCCAATTATGAATTAAGAATTATGAATGAAAGACGACGCTGGAAGCGTCGTCCCCGTAGATGTTGGTTTTTGAGGCAACGCTGGAAGCGTCGTCCCCGTAGATGTTGGTTTTTGAGGCAACGCTGGAAGCGT